>OLRQ01000732.1_pt1 | contig 31493 bp, 27 predicted proteins | sample 1671971 | NCBI WGS metagenome assembly OLRQ01 (sample SAMEA3136631, study PRJEB25190) | human gut metagenome | biome: human gut; feature: human-associated habitat; material: faeces | place: Austria | collected 2013
TCCTGCGTTGCGAGGATCTCGCCGCAGCGGCCGCAGTGGTAGCCGTCGCTCAGGCCGGGCATGGTGCAGGTCGCGGAGCGTCCCGGCTCGATGACCGGGTCATGGCCGAGTGCGGGAGTCTCGACCTTTCTGACGCTGTGGCAGTCCTCGCACACCTGGCTCTTGCTGCCCGGCTCCGTGCAGGTGCCTTCGGTCTCGCTTATGGTCTTCCAGTAATGTCCGTCGCCGGAGACCTCGCCCAGATCAGACTCAAGGCCGACGTAGGTCGCGGTGACGATATAGTCCTCGCCGGTTTTCTCGACCGCGAAGGTGTAGGGCACGGTCTTGGAATCGGTGGAGACCGGGGAGACGCGGAGGGAATAATCTATCTTATTGCCTTCCTCGTCGTTTATCTTGACGTAGTTGATGCTCTCCTGAGTTTCAGTGCGGGCTATGGAGCGGCTGACATAGGTGGTGCTGCCGGAATAAAGCTCCGCAAGGAGGTAATCGGGGCGCGCGGGGATGTAGCCCTTATCGCCGACCCAGTTGATGCTTATGTTCACGCGCATGACCTCGTCCGGGTCAGCCTTGACGAGCCACAGCGCCTGAACCTCGCCCGTTGCGGGGACGTTGACATGCTCGGCCTTCTCCGGATCGGGGGTTGCGTAGTAGTTGCCCTCAGAGTCGGTGAAGTAGCACTCGACGTAATACTGGCCGTACGGCACGTCGAAGAACCAGACGACCTTCTGGCCGCTGTACTTCTCGGTGAGCTTGACATAGCGGCCGTCGGTCGTGAAGCCGTACATCACTACCACCGCTTCGCCGTCGGGGCGGATACCCGTGCCGTCGATGGTGTTGCCGAGGACATCCATGTAGCGCACGTCCATGCCGCAGTCGTCAACCAGCGACTTGAGCACAACGCTGGGCTGCTCGTCGTTAATGGTCTCGTAGGAGACATAGGGTCTGAAGGTAGACTGATCGCGATGAACCAGAACGACTTCCTTGCCGGTATCGGTGGTGCAGGTGAGGTTGCGCAGGCGGGTGCGCATGTAGGAGCTTTCGGTGTTGCCGGCAGTCACGCGGAAGGTGATGCTGACGGCGATATTGGTCTCGCTGAACGCATTCTTCTCCTCATCCGTGAGCTTGCCGAGCGCGTAGAAGCCGAGGTCGTCGTTCGTGAAGTCGAGGACGCCGTCGTCGATCAGGCTGCCGTCAAGCACGTCGTTCTTCTGGAACACACGGCTGTGCAGACTGCTGAACTGCGGCATCTCGGTCTTGATGACGGTGAGGCAATCGGTGTCATACATGATGTTGCCTATCATCTTTTCGAGATACAGCGCTTTTATCCCGGTGTAATCGCCAAGCTCGGCAAGGATGGACGGGTTCAGGTTGAGCCAGTAGGAGTATGTAAAGGTATCCCCCACCTTAAAGCTGTACTCCGCAGTGCGGGTGTGGAAATGGAAGGTATCCTCCCCGTCGGCACTTGCGGGAACGGCACAGAACACGCTGAAGATCATAACGAGCGTCAGCAGTACCGCAATTCTCTTCTTCAAGTTGTACTCCCCCTAGTTGGAATCTATGTAAAACCTCTTATGTAAACTCTTTTACTATTATACAATAAACTGGCAAAACAATGATATATACAAATCTCTCAAAGTGTATAAATTCTGTCAGTTTTTGACGTGATTTTAACGTCCGTATTGCTCGCCATTGTTTTTGATGCTATAATTATTTCAACTTAAATACGCCGCGCTCTTCCTCCTCAACGGTTGCATACCGATTGGGTTCAAACATTGTCTGCGTCGTCTCCCCTGTCACTGCGGCCATTGCCGCAAAATTGGGGAATTCAGCGCGGCTGTTGTCCGCATCGTGAACAGCGCATATCAGCCCGCCGGTCTCGCTGTTGAAGCTCATTTCCAACACGACCTTTGCAGGGTCGAGCAGGTCAAAATATTCCCCTGCCTTGTCTGTGAACGTCTCCAACAGCAGTTCCCGAACAGCATTCGCGCCGATGCTGATGACTCTGTATTCGTTCGGCTTCAGCCGCTTGACTTTATTTCTATATTTCATATCTCTGTCCCCTTATATTTCAATCAGGAGGTATCACAATGAACGATCTTATGACGCGGAACATTTACGACGTGCGCGGGCGGGTGCTCGTCTGTGGGGCATGTCTTCCGTCCACGCATCCGGAAGGCTTCGCCGCGCTATGCCGCGAAGCCGACGAGGTATACTCGCTCTGCCTTGAACAGACGCACATCAATATGGCCGTCACAAAGCTCGGCGCCATGCTGAGCACCGGCCAGATCACAAGCCTCCGCTTCGCCTCGGTCGACCGCTCCCCGCACTGCACACAGCTGCACTACATAAAGCACGAGCTTGAGCGGATGATGACTATCAGCATCCCGATTGAGGATTACGTCGTGCCGGACGCAGAGCCGGTGAAGATAAGCGATGAGACGATAGACCTCTCAAAATCGCTTGCACGCCTTGAAAAGCTTAAATAAACCGAACGGACTGACGTGTTCCGCTCCGCCCTCCCCTGAATGACTCATATTAAGATCAGCTGTCATTGCCGGGAAGCGGAACGCCGCACGGCAGTCCGTTTTTTCTTTTCTGTATTTTTTCTTTTCTATATTTAATCTATCACGTTCAGTCCGCGTATATCGTCGTATTCGGGAGCGACTGGCGCAGTTCGTCGATCTGTTCCGCGGTCAGGTCGTTTCCGGCGATGTGCAGCTCCTTGAGCCACGTCATCTGGCAGAGCGCGCTCGTGCTGCTTACACAGTTATCGGTGAGGTCGAGCACCTCAAGGCTTTCCATGCTCAGCAGCGGCGATACGTCAGAGACCTGATTTCCTTCCAGATTTATCTCCTTTATCCCGCTGAGCCACTGGAAGATATAGATGTTGGATATTCTGTTCCCGCTGAGGTTCACGCGCTCCAGCGCGTCAAACTCGCCCATAGCGGAAATGCTGACAAGGTCGAGGTTGCTGGCGTCCAGCTCCGTGATATCCTCGCGGAACTGCTTTCCGCCAAGCTCAACGAGATACACAAGCGTCGAATGAGTCACCTCGCAAGCGGGGTTGAGACTCTTGAACGCGTCCACGGTCTCGCCGCTGACGTTGGGGTTATTCTCGATATTCAGGCTGAGCAGTGACGGGATGCTGCCCAAGTCTGTCATGCTCTCATCGGTCATGCCGCTGTCACGCAGGCACAGCGTTTCAAGGCTGGTGAGCTTTTTTATACCCGAAACATCCGTGAGCTTATTAGAATCGAGGCACAGCTCCTTCAGCGCGCTCAGGCCGCCGAGAGGCACGGTGCTTCTTATCAGATTATTGCCCGCATGTATCACTTCGAGCGAGGTCAACGCCATGAGCGGCCGCAGGTCGCTTATGAGGTTGCCGCTTATATCCAGCTCCCGCAGGCTCTTCTGATCCATGAGGGGGCTGAGATCCGAGATGTTGTTGTCGGAGATGTTAAGCTTTACAAGATTCTTGCAGGCGGAGAGCGCCGAAATGTCGTTCAGACCCTTTCCGCTCAGGTCTAGCTCCGTGATATCTGAGCTGAAAGTCACGCCGCCGATGCTTATATCCATCGCGCTCCCCGGCTCGCCCTCGCTGTAAATGGTGCAGCCCGGCAGCTCCTGCGTCAGCTCCGCAAGCTGCTCGGGAGTCATGGATATGCCCTTGATGCTCAGGAGGATGAGATTATCCAGCCCGTACAGCGGCGTAAAGTCGGTTATTGGGTTTGAGTCCAGATACAGGGTGCGCAGGCCGAGAAGTCCGGCCAGCGGCGAGATATCGCTTATGCGGTTGCCGCTCAGGTTCAGGGTCGTCAGGCCGCCGAGCGCGGTGAGCGGTGAGATGTCGGTTATGGAATTGTCCGCGATGGAAAGGCTGCTCAGCGCGCGCAGGCGGACGACATTGTCAAGGTCGGCGTCCCGCAGTCCGGCATTGTCGGCCACGAGGCCGCTGCTGTCAAGCTGATACTTTTCGCCCGCTATCTCCACAAGCTCCGCTTCCTGCTGCGCGCGGCGCAGCGCCTCAAGCTCGTTTATGCGCGCGGATATCTGCGCGTCCTGCGTGTCCATGCCGCGCAGCAGCTCCAGCGCTTTATCAATATTGCCAAGGCGCTCATAGCAGCGGCTCATCAGCAGCACACATTCCACGGTCTTATCTTTAGACGCGGCCTTGCGCAGATACGCAAGTGCGCTGTCGTAGTCCTGCGACTCGTACAGCTCGCTGCCGCGGTCGAAATACACGGAGTAGCTCTTGTCCGCCGCGGCGCTTTTCAGCACGACGGCCATCACGATTATCAGTATCGCGGCCAGAACAGTGCCGCAGATATAGAGCGCGCGCTTCGACTTCGGCCGCATCTTTTCTTTTATCTTCGGCGACTTTTTGGCCTTCGCTTTCGGCTCCGGAACCGCCTCGTGCGAGCCGGTATAGGCTTTGTTGCGGCCTGTGAATGCCGCGCCGATGCCTGTTGCGGCCGCGTTTCTGCCGGTTGCAGCCTTGTCCCGACCCGTGGCGGCGCGGCTGCGGCCGGTGTTTCTCTCTTCGCTCATTACTTCTCCCCCGATTTTTCAGGTGCTGTTTCCTTCGCGGTCTCCACCACGGTATCGCCATCGTCAGCGGCAGGTTCCCCCTTGCCGGGCACGATGACCTTCGGCGCCTTCATCTTCGGGAGATCAGGCAGCGATTCAGGTTTTTTCTTCTTCATTGCGATGCTCAGGAGCAGCAGCGACAGCATGATGCAGAGCACCGATACTTCCTGCATGCCGGCATCAAAGCTCGGCGGGTTCGCGCTGCGCATGGCGTTGAGGTCTTCCACAAAAATGTGGTACAGCAGCGGCAGGCCGAACAGCGGCACAAGCAACCACTTCGTCCGGATGCGGCCGAACACCGTACCCGTATAAAGCACCGCCACTAGCAGGTACAGCAGGATGCACAGGATCGTGTGCAGTACGCTGTCAAAGGTGAACGACTTTATAATGAAGAACACGACGCCGAGCAGCACCGGCAGCACCGTCGTCCACAGGGCGCGGCGGCCAAGCGTCAGCACCAGCAGGATGAACAGCAGGTTGCAGGCCAGCGGCAGCGCGATCTGCGTCGCGGCGAAGAACGCGTCGTTCCAGCGTCCCCAGCAGCCGACGAGCCGGAATATGGCAGAGAGCAGCATGAATATGACCGACGCCTGCACAAGTGCGCTTTTGCGCTCCGTGTAAAAGCTGATTTTTTCGGTCTTCTGATTGTTTTCCATTGCTCTCAACCGCCTTTCGGTCAGATTTTAAAGGTTTATTCAGGTCTGCGCGGCTTACTCCGCCCAGTCACCGTTTATGAATATCGGCACCTCGCGGCCGTCCGCGGTTATGCCCGTGATGCGGAGATCGGGGCTGCCGATCATGAAGTCCTCATGGATCATCGAATCGTTCACGCCAAGCTCGCGCGCCTCGTCGGGCGTGTACTTCTCAAAGTCCTTGAGGCAGCTTGAATAGCCCATGCCGAGCGCGAGATGGCAGCTCGCGTTTTCGTCGAACAGGGTGTTGTAGAACAGGATGCCGCTGCGGTTTATCGGGCTGTCGTACGGCACCAGCGCGCACTCGCCGAGCTTGCAGGCGCCCTCGTCCATGGCGATCATGAGCCTGAGCGCTTCTTCGTTCTTCTCGGCGTGCACCTCGACGGCGCGGCCGTTTTCAAACCGAACGGAGAAGTTCTCGATAAGCACGCCGCGGTAGCTCAGGGGCTTGGTGGCGTAGACGATGCCCTCCGCGTCGCCCGCGCGGGGTGTGGTGAACACTTCCTCGGTCGGGATGTTGGCGTTGAACCAGACGTCAGTCCCCGGCAGCTTGTCCGCGCCTCCCATGAACCGGCATTCGGGCAGCAGGCCGACGGTGAAATCGGTGCCGGTGGATTCGCTCTTATAATTCAGGCGGCGCAGGTCAAGGCTGTTTAGCCAATTGCAGCGGCGCAGCAGATTTTCGTCATGCGCGTTCCAGGTCTCGATCGGCTTGTCGGTCGCGCGGGAGCACTCGAGTATCGCCTGCCACAGCTTCTCGACAGCCTCGTCGTCGCTGAGGCCGGGGAACACCTTGCGCGCCCACTTTACGCCGGGCACGGATACGACGCACCACTGGTACTTGTTCTCCATCGCGTCGCGGTAGGGCTTGGATATCTTATATCTCGCCTGCTGGGCAAGCGCCCACTTCTCCTGATCTATACCGTTCATGCCGTCCGGGTCATCGGAGTGCAGATATATCATGGCGGGGAGAGTATCGCTGTTATGGCGCAGCTTCTCTTCCTCCCATTTGGGGACGCTGCCCAGCGTCTCCGCATCCTGATACTTTATGTCAAGGCAGGTCAGCGGGACGTAGCGCCATTCGACGCGCACTCTGCCCGCGCCCGCGAGGTAAAGCTCCTCGACCAGCGTTTCAAGGAAATCAAGGGATTCCGGCTCCGCGCGGACGACGACCTCCTGTCTGGGCTGCACGTTCACGCCGGAAACGGCGATAAGCTTTGCGTATTCTCTGAGGATGTTTTTATCCATGATATTCCTCCGTATATTGAAATGGGTATTATGTCCCCTATATTTTTAGCTGATACATTATAACACAGCATTTTCCTAAATGCTACATAAAATTATGTAAACAATTTAATCATTTTCTCGTTCAGCCTTAAATTGTAAATCTGCACAAATTTTCTGTTTATTTTTCGTCAAATGGCATAATATTTAGAAGCATAGACCGTATTGGTATTGACTATTTCGCCAGAAGTGTCATAATATCATATAGTTAATACCATATATAACAACTTTCTGGGGGGGAAATGGTTTTGAGAGACCTGAAGCATCTTATCTTTTTTGAGGATCTGCTGCAGGACGCAAACAATGCTCTGGTGCAGGCCGCCTGCGCCGAGGGGAGACACGCATTGGCCTACAACTGCTCATACATACCCGAAGTCCTGCTGGACGTCGAGGGCTGTTTCAGCGTAAGGCTGCGCGCTCCGCGCTGCACGAATCCCGATCTTGCGACCTATTACATGACGAACCGCTCATGTCCCTACTCCAAGAGCATACTTGAGCGCGCCTTCGAGGGCGGCTATAACTTCATCGACGCGCTGCTCGGTCAAGAATGCTGCACGACGATGAACCGCATGGAGCAGTATTTCGACTACTGCAAGCTCATCCCGAAGGAAAAATTCTTCACCAGCTTCATCGACATGCCGCTGAAGAAAACCGCGTGGCACGCGGGCTACTTCCGCCGCCAGATAGAGCAGAAGATCATCGAGCCGCTGGGGCGCGTGTACGGCGTGGACTTCTCGGAGGAGAAGCTGCGCGCCGCCATTGAGCAGCACAACGAGGTCTGCCGCATCATCACCGAGATCGGCGATATGCGCAAGCTCCCGAATCCGCCCGTCACGGGCTATGAGTTCCACGTTATCCAGCTCGTCAGCCTCACATGTCCCAAGGATCTGATACTCCCCTACCTGCGCGAGACTCTGGAGGAGATCAAGTCCCGCGAGCCGGAGCCAAAGTTCCCGTTCCGCGCCCGCGTTATGGTCGCCGGCAGCGAGATAGACGATCCCGACTTCACCAAACTCCTTGAGGGCTGCGGCGCGTATGTTGTGGCCGACCGCTACTGCTTCGGCTCCATCCCCGGCCGCGAGGAGATAATCGTGAAGCCCGACGAGGACATTCTTCAGGCCATCGCCGACCACTATATCCAGACCAACCAGTGCCCCCGCGCCATGGGACCGGAAAACGTCGTAGCGCGCAAGCAGTTTTTGTATAAAATCGCGCAGGAATACGGTGCCGAGGGCGTCATCGTCGAGAATATGAAGTTCTGCGAATACTGGGGCTACGAGCGCGCACAGGCCGCCCAGTGGATGCGCGACGGCTTCTCTCTCCCCGGCACGCTGCCCGTGTGCCAGATAGAGAAGGACTACACCAACGCCGCCACCGGTCAGCTCCGCACCCGCTTCCAGGCCTTCGTGGAGTCGCTGGAAATCAAGCGTATCCAGTCGGAAAGGTGAGGTGTGAGATATGTGGAAAAGAAAGTATAGCTTAAAGCAGCAGTACGGCACTCTTGAGCACTTCCTCAAGGGCGACGAAAAGTGCCATTACATAGGCCAGCGCTACATAGAGGGCACGAATATCTATGCCCGCCGCGAGTGGCGCGGCGTGAAGGACACGGCGTTCGCGTTCAGCCGCTGGCTCATCACATGGATCAAGATGGGCGGGCTTGTGATGCGCGATCCTGTGCGCATGGTCAAAGCATTCTGGAAATACCGCTGGCTCAGCGCCTATCTCGTCTCCCCGTCGATGATAGACAAATGGATTGAGGGCGACCGCGGCATGGCGCTGCGCGCCGACCTCACCGCCATCGACTGCATGATATCCGACTCTATCGAGACGCTGTGGAACGAGCTGCGCGCAGACCGCCACTTTGGCGAGACGAAGTGGACGGACGTGACCGTCGCGTTCGACTACACGCTGCCGAAGCATCTCATCTTCGGCTTCCCCGGCTGCTACGCCGTCAACATCCAGCAGCACGCGGCCTTTATGCTGCCGCTCATGCGCAAGGAGCTGGGCTGCTACTACGTCGATCAGGCCGTCAGCTGCGGCATACCCGGTGATATGTGCACCCTGCCGCTGACCGAGGTCGGCGTCGCCGTTGAGGGCGAGTACCCAGACATCGGCAACTTCTGGATGACCACCAATAACCCCTGCGATGCGAACATGATGGACAACTCCGCCATGTACCGCGCGCTGTCGAATAACGGGCAAAAGGCCGTCCACCCGCTCACCACTCCTCTGATGTACGACGACCCAACCACGAAGGAGCTGGGCGTACACGAGATCGAGAGCGCGATCGACTTCATGGAGAAGCAGTTCGGCCGCAAGTTCGACTGGGACGCATTCATCAGGCACTGCGAGGCGACCAATCAGGTCAACCGCGAGGAGATGGAGCGCTGGGATATCTACTGCAAGACCGACAACGGCTGCCTCAACGCGATATGCCAGGGCATGTACCGCATATATTTCTACCAGCAGGGCGGCACGAAGTATTTCGCCAAGTCCTCTGCCAAGACGCTCAAGCTCATGTACGAGTGCGTCGAGAAGAACATCAAGCCCTTCCCTAACACGCGTCACCGCGCGCTCGCGTGGAGCTGCGGCTCGACCTACTACTGCCACGGCGTCGGCTGGCTATATAACTGCTGGGGCATTCTCGCGGTCATCAATATGGACTCGCTGACCGGTCACAACCTCATCGACACTGAGGACAGGGAGACGATGATGGAGGATCTGGCCGACTGGTACTCGCACACCCCGATGCGCACACACACCGTCGGCGGCAACCGCCACCTCATGCAGATGTGGGAGACGGCGGAGAAGTTCAACTGCGACACCATCATCATGTACGACGATATCGGCTGCAAGGGCATGGCCGGCGCGCAGGGTCTGCTTGAAGAGGAGTTTGCGAAGCACCGTGACAAGTTCCACATCATCTGGATGCCGCACTCGCTCATGGACTGCCGCATAGTGCCGACGAACGAGGCGCGCCGCGCCGTCAACCAGTACATGACCGACGTTCTGCACGAGGAACCGGTCGATCCGTCGCTGGTCGATTTCGACGATACCCTTGGCTGGTAAGAAAGGAGCAACAATGAAAAAACTGCTGAAACTTCTCGGTATCCTGCTCGGAACCGTGTCCGCGCTGTTCGCGGTGTACTACTTCAATCTGGACATGAAGCTCATGCGCTCTGTCGTCCTGCCGTTCCTCGACAAGCATTATGACAGCGTCAAGCGCGAGCACCTGATCTGAGGTGGCGCGATGCAGAGGAACAAGAACATAACCCCGCGGGCGCTGAGCTATCAGGAGAAAGCCGACCGCGAAAAGGGCATATACGACAGCTTTGCCAATTATCTCTGCTGCTGCGGAAAGTGCAACTATCTCGACAAGAGCAACATGTATCTCATGCGCGCCGAGTCGCGGGTGAAGAAGTTGAACGCCGAAGGCGTGAAGTGCCCCGAATGCGGCGAATGCGCGTGGATCCTCGGCTATCCCCTCGGCAGCACCACGGGCTTTGTCAGATTCGATTGATATTACAGGAACTCCCTCCGGTATGACCGGAGGGAGTTTTTATGCATAATATACTCAGCGGGCAGTACCACGAGTGGTACTGCCCGCTCAACCCGTAAAGGAAGCACAGTTGTGCTTCCTTTACGGGTTTCGTCCGCCGAGCATTTTGATACAATCAAAATGCAGCTGCGCTCCAAGAGCCCTGATTTGTCAGGACTCTTGGACGGCGGTTTACTGAATTTGAGGCGGGCCTTGCCCCCTCAAGCTCCCCTGCTACTCTGTTGTCTCTCTTTAGAGCATAACTTTTAGATATACTCAGCGGGCAACACTATTTCGAGTGCTGCCCGCCTTTGTGGAATGGAGCGAGGAAATTTTAATTTATTATACGATGCCCTGAGCCATCATCGCTTCCGCGACCTTCAGGAAGCCCGCTACGTTCGCGCCGACCATAAGATCGCCCGCGCGGCCGCACTCGACCGATGCGTCATAGCAGGCCTTATAGATGTTCTGCATGATGCCGTGTAGCTTTTCGTCGACCTCTTCAAAGCTCCAGGACATTCTGATTGAGTTCTGGCTCATCTCAAGGCCGGAGGTCGCAACGCCGCCGGCGTTGGACGCCTTGCCGGGGCTGTACAGCAGGCCGTTTTTCTGAACTGTCTCAATGGCTTCCGGAGTCAGCGGCATGTTCGCGCCCTCGAACACGGCCATCGCGCCGTTATCGACAAGCGCCTGTGCGCCGGCCGCGTCCATCTCGTTCTGCGAGGCGCAGGGGTGCGCAATGTCACACTTGACATTCCAGATATTTTTGCAGCCCTCGTGGTACTCGCTGCCCGGAACCTCCTGCGCGTATACGCTGATACGTGCGCGGCGGCGCTGCTTGATGTCAAACAGCACGGGCAGGTTGATGCCGTTGGGGTCGTATATGTAGCCTTGTGAGTCGCTCATCGCAACTACTTTGCCGCCGAGCGCCGTGACCTTCTCCGCACAGTACTGCGCAACGTTGCCGGAGCCGGAGACGATGACGGTCTTGCCCTCGTAGCCGGTGTTCTGCAGGTGCTTGAGCGCCTCAGCAGAGAAATAGCACACACCATAGCCGGTGGCCTGGGTGCGCGCCAGCGAGCCGCCGAAGGTAAGTCCCTTGCCGGTGATGACGCCGCCGTCGAAGCGGTTGACGATGCGCTTGTACTGGCCGAAGAGGTACGCGACCTCGCGTCCGCCGACACCGATGTCGCCCGCCGGAACGTCCGTGAACTGGCCGACGTGGCGGTAAAGCTCGGTCATAAAGCTCTGGCAGAAACGCATGACTTCGGCGTCGGACTTGCCCTTGGGGTCAAAGTCGGAGCCGCCCTTGCCGCCGCCCATGGGGAGTGTGGTCAGAGAGTTTTTGAGTATCTGCTCAAAGCCGAGGAACTTGATAACGGAGAGGTTGACAGACGGATGGAAGCGAAGCCCGCCCTTGTAGGGGCCTATGGCGGAGTTATACTGCACGCGGTAGCCGCGGTTGACCTGCACCTTGCCGCTGTCGTCCACCCATGGGACGCGGAACTCGATGACGCGTTCGGGCTCGACGAAGCGCTCGATAAGTCCAGCCTTTTCCCATTCAGGGTGCTTATCGATGACCAGCTCCAGCGACTCGAAGACCTCGCGCACGGCCTGAAGGAATTCCGGCTCGTGCCCGTCGCGGCGCTCCACATCTGCGTACACTCTCTTCAGATATTCGTTTGTCATTCTTTTCCTCCTTGATATAGTAAGCGTTCAGCAGTTTGTCCGTTTATCGATCTGTCTGCATTATACTATATAATCTCGGAGTACACAAGTATGAAAATTGCAGAAATTATACAAAATTCACAATTTTTATATGTAAACCCAGTGGAGTTTTGTTGATTGCTAATTAATAGTCAAACAATGGGACGTGAATGCGGGTATCATGTGTTCTTCGCCCTGCTCTGTCTTTTCCCAATCGGCAATAGTCCGAGTCTGGCGACCCCTCAGGCGGCTTTGCCGCCAGCTCCCCTAAGAGGGGCGCCAAGGTGGTACTGGGCGCTGTCTTCGCGCCAGTCCCAAACCTTTGCCGCGGAGCGCTGCCCCTTCTAGGGTAGCGAAGCGGCGGCGCGGTAACGCCGTCCCGTTCACCCCATTACAGAAAAAAGTACCGTGTTTCCACACGGTACTTTTTTCTGTGATTCTATAAACTGCTTATTCAAGCCCCAGCTCTTTGGCCAGCTCGTCGATCTCGTGCTGGAAGAGGGTGCTCTCGCCGTCGGACGGCATATGCAGGCCGGTACGCGGGGAGACGCTGAACGCCTCGACGGCGGGGCCGTCCATCAGGCAGCTGCGCTTGAACTGCTGCGTGAACAGGCGCTTGCAGTAGCTTCTCAGCCAGCGGACAAGCTCCTCGTCCGTAAACTCGTTATGATACGCGATTTTCGCCAGACGCAGGGTCTTGGCCGGGCCGAAGCCGCAGATGAGAATCTTATGCGTGAAGAAGTCCTGCAGGCTGTAAGAGCCGACGGAATCCTCGCTCTTCTGCTCGATCTGATCGTCATGTATCGGCAGAAGCTCCGGTGTTACGGGGCAGTCAAGCACATCGTAGAGCGCGGCCTTGAGGACGCGATCCTCGGTCTTGCCCGCGATATAGCGGACGTTCGCGCGAACCTGAGTCTTGGTCAGACCCATATTGACGTCGTACATGCTGGTATGGTCGCCGTTATAGGTGCACCAGCCGTCGATGAACTCGCTGAGATCCTCGGTGCCGACGTCAAGGCCGTTGAGCTTATTGGCGATATCCATGAGCACCTGCGTGCGCTCGCGCGCCTGCGCGTTCTCGAAGGCGATGGAGTAATCGTCATGCGCATGACCGATATCGTCAAAGTGCTGGTAGACGCTCTTGCCGATGTCGATAACGCGGACTTCCGCGCCGAGCTGCTCGGCGACGACGATGGCGTTGGACTTGGTGCGGGAGGAGGTGCCGAAGCAGGGCATAGTGCAGGCGACGACGTTCGTCGAGGGCAGCCCCAGCTTCTTGACCGCCATCGCGCTGACCATGACGGCAAGCGTGGAGTCCACGCCGCCGGAAATGCCGACGACGCAGTGGTCAAGGCCGGCGTACTGCATACGCTTGACAAGGCCGGAGACCTGGATGTCGAGCATACGCTCGCAGTAGACGGGCATATCGGCCTCGTTTGCGGGCAGGTGCGGGTACTTGCGGTAGCTGCGGGTCAGCTCGGTCTCGACCGGCTCGCCGCCCCAGACCGCTTCGTAATACTCATCGGAATCGAGGTCAAAATCGTCGCTGCCGCGGCGGGTATTGACGATGTACTCGACGTCAAGCTCGGTGACGGCCATGCTGTTCTCGCACTCGGAGGCGGCGAGGATCTCGCCGTTCTCGGCGATCATGCACAGGCCGGAGAACACGTTGTCCGTGGTGCTCTCGCCCTTGCCGGGCGCGGCCATGATCATGCCGCAGTGCAGGCGGCGGGACTGGGAACGCAGCGTAAGCTCCGCTTCGTCCGCAGAGGTGACGGTCTCAGGGAAGGAGGCGAGCTGGGCGATAACGGTCGCGCCCGCCTGAGCGTGGCGCACGGAGGGAGGCACCAGCACGTCGATATCCGCGCCGAGTTCGGCCGCGACCTTGAGGTCGGGCAGGGCGGCGCAGGTAAACACATAGTCGGTGCTGAGCACGGCGACATGCTCGGCGTCGATCTCGACTTCGACATAGCTGTCGGCCGGCTCGGCAAACTGCGTGCCGCGGACGTTCTCGCGCGGAACAAGGCCGAGCAGCTCGCCGTCATATATCGCGGCGGCGCAGCTGTAAAGTCTGGAGCCGACGGCTATAGGCAGGCCGACGAACACGAGCATATCCACGCCTTCGCTTGCGGCGATGACTTCGAGCAGCGCTTTCTTCGCGCCGCGCAGGACGACATTGTGGCCGGTGAGGTCGTAGCAGGTGCAGCCGGTGAGGACAAGCTCGGGGAATACGAGCATCTTCACGCCCATCTCATCGGCGGCCTTGATGGTCTCGATCACGCGCTGTGCGTTATACTCGGTGTCAGCGACCTTGATGACCGGAGACGCCGAAGCGGCTTTGATAAATCCATCTTTCATTTTCTGTTCCCCTTTTCTTTCAAATATGGCTCTTTGACGCCGTTATCAGAACTTTATGCGCTCCTCGATGTAGCTCTTGACCTCGGAGATGGGGATGCGGACCTGAGTCATGCTGTCGCGCTCGCGGACAGTGACGCAGTGGTCGGCGACGTCGGTCTCGGTGCCGACGGTGTTGAAGTCGAAGGTCACGCAGAACGGAGTTCCGATCTCGTCCTCGCGGCGGTAGCGCTTGCCGATGGAGCCGGTCTCGTCGTAATCGCACATGAAGTCCTTGGAAAGCTCCTGATACAGCTCCAGCGCGGGGCCGGTAAGGACTTCCTTCTTGGACAGCGGCAGGATGGCGCACTTAAACGGTGCGAGCGCCGGGTGCAGGTGCAGCACGGTGCGTACGTCGGGATTGCCCTTCTTGTCCTGACCGACGACTTCCTCGTCATACGCGTCGCACAGCACGCTCAGCACGGTGCGCTCGACGCCGAGGGAGGGCTCGATGACATAGGGGATGTAGTGCTCGTTCGTCTCCTGATCGTAGTAGCTGAGATCCTGACCGGAGACGGTCTGGTGCTGGGTCAGGTCGTAATCCGTACGGTCGGCAACGCCCCACAGCTCGCCCCAGCCGAAGGGGAAGAGGAACTCGAAGTCGGTAGTCGCCTTGGAATAGAAGCACAGCTCTTCGGGGTCATGGTCGCGCAGACGCAGATTCTCGTCCTTGAGACCGATGGACAGCAGGAAGTTATGGCAGAAGGAGCGCCAGTAATCGAACCACTCCAGATCGGTGCCGGGCTTGCAGAAGAACTCGAGCTCCATCTGCTCGAACTCGCGGACGCGGAAGATGAAGTTGCCCGGGGTGATCTCGTTGCGGAAGCTCTTGCCTATCTGGCCGATGCCGAAGGGCAGCTTGCGGCGGGTGGTGCGCTGGACGTTGACGAAGTTCGTGAAGATGCCCTGCGCGGTCTCGGGGCGGAGATACACAGTGTTCTTCGCATCCTCGGTGACGCCCTGGAAGGTCTTGAACATGAGGTTGAACTGACGTATATCGGTGAAATTATGCTTGCCGCAGGTGGGGCACAGGATGTTGTGCTCCTCGACGAAGTCCTTCATCTCGCTCTGGGAGAAGGCGTCGATGGGCTTGGGAAGCTCATAGCCCGTCGTGCCGCACCAGTCCTCGATGAGCTTGTCCGCGCGGAAGCGCTCATGGCACTCGCGGCAGTCCATAAGAGGATCGGAGAAGCCGCTGAGATGGCCGGAGGCGACCCAGGTCTGCGGATTCATAAGGATGGCGGCGTCAAGACCCACGTTGTAGCGGTTTTCCTGAACGAACTTTTTCCACCATGCTCTCTTGACGTTGTTCTTCAGCTCAACGCCGAGGGGGCCGTAGTCCCAGGTGTTCGCAAGGCCGCCGTAGATCTCGCTGCCGGCGAAGATAAAGCCGCGGTTCTTGCACAGTGCGACGATTTTGTCCATTGTTTTGTCTGTGTTTTTCATGTTTCTTCCTTTCCCGCGGCTGGCTGCCGCAGAGATAATATTTGTCTTTTTGACAAATAATAATTATAGCAGATCACCTATATTTAAGCAACATTTTCCGCGGTCAAAATAATCACAATTATACTCAGCATACTCAGCGGCGATTCTTAATAATTCTGAAATATCCTGAAATATCGGGTTTCTCGCTTGCTCCTGTCGAAGCGTGGTGTATAATGGAGTCAAGCATTTGAGAGAGGACAGGCGGGCAAAATGAGGAAAGAAAAACATACCGCGGAGCATACGCCGAGGCACAGAAAACAGCAGAAAGCGGCGGGCATAGTATTCACGATTTACATCCTGCTGGTAATTCTGGCGGTATTCGTCATCGACGGGCGGCATCCGTCCTTCACCGTCAACGGCGACAAGGACATGACGCTTGAGGTCGGCGAGGAGTACACCGAGCTTGGCGCGGAGGCGACCTCGGTCGGCAGGATATTCAAAAACGACGGCAAACCGCTTGAGGTGAGCATCACCGGCGATGTGGACACATCCAAGGTCGGCGAATACAAGGTAGTTTACCATGCGAAGGCGCTTTTCATTCCCGGCAGCGCCGTGCGGCACGTCTCGGTGGTGGACACCGTCGCGCCGGTTATAGAGCTTCAGCACAACGCTGAGCAGGCGGCGGTAAGCTCGATGGCCGACTATGTCGAGGAGGGCTACACCGCGAGCGACAATTATGACGGCGACATCACCGACAAGGTCGAGCGCACCGTGACCGACAACGGCGTCATCTACACCGTGAGCGATTCATCCGGCAACGAGACAAGCGTCGAGCGCATTGTCCTCGGCCCGCCGGTGCTGACGCTCAGCGGCGATACGGAGCTGGAGCTTGTCGCAAGTCCGCGCTTTGAGGAGCCGGGCTACGAAGCGCATGACGCGCAGGGCAACGACCTCACCGACCGCGTGGAGGTCAGCGGAAATATAGTCCCATACAAAGTCGGCAGCTATACGCTCACATATTCGGTCACGAATGACCGCGGCGAAGTCACGAGCGTTGACCGTACCGTGAACGTTGTTCCCGCGCAGCAGCCCGACAGCGTCAAGCCCGACAACCCGAAGACCATCTATCTCACCTTTGACGACGGCCCCGGCCCCTACACGGCGCAGCTGCTGGACGTGCTGGCGCGCTACGGCGTCAAGGCGACATTCTTCGTCACGGCGCTGAATTCCGATTATGAGGATATGATAGGCCGCGCCTACAACGAGGGGCACAGCATCGCCGTGCACACCTATTCGCATGACTACCGCAAGATATACGCCAGCGAGGAGGCGTTCTTTGAAGACTTCAACGCGATGGAGGACGTCATCTACCGTCAGACCGGGCAGTACACGAAGCTCTGCCGCTTCCCCGGCGGCAGCTCCAACACGGTCAGCCAGTTCAACCCCGGCGTTATGAGCCGCCTTGTGGATATCATGAACAATATGGGCTACAAGTACTTCGACTGGAACGTTGACAGCGACGACGCGGGGCACACCAAGACCACAAACGGCATTTACACGAACGTCACCGAGGGCTGCTACGCGGCGGCGGGCTACGGCTACTGCCTCGTGCTTCAGCACGACGTGAAGGATTACAGCGTCGCAGCGATCGAGAGCATAATCAACTGGGGGCTGAATAACGGCTACACCTTCGCCGCCCTTGATATGACCAGTCCCACCGCGCACCACGGTATTTCAAACTGAAAACTAAATCAAACGAAGAAATCCCCCGCAGAGGCTTTTGAACCTCTGCGGGGGAACCTTTAATGCTTATTTACCGGATAAGCGGTATCAGAGCTGATGGTACACGGTGGTGTTTGCCACGCTCATTATGGTGATGAGGATCGCGTTGAGGAACGCGGCAGTCCAGATGTTGCCGGTCTTCTTGTAGAGGTACTTGCTGAAGCAGGAGGCCATGGCCAGCGTGGGAACCAGCGCGATGAGGATGATGCCGGAGAGCGCCTCGTTGGGATAGAAGGCGACGCCCTTGGAGAAGAGCATACCGTACTGGAGGATGAGCCAGACCAGAATGCCGCCCATGTTGGTCAGCGAAGCGAGCACGTAGCCCCAGAAGCCCTGCAGCTTCTCGCTGGAGGTGTTGGAGACGGCAGCGGCGGAAGCGACAAAGTAGTAGATGAAGAAGAACGGGATGTAGATAAGGGATGCGGCGAGGTGGCTGCCCTCAAAGGTCTTGAACGCAAAGGTCCAGATACGGAAGTCGGTCTTGAAGATGGCGTCCACGAGGAACAGCAGGCCGTAGCCTACCGCAACGACGACGACTGCCAGCAGCAGCGCCACGCCGACGGTGCTCCACTTGCCGGCAATACCGTAGTTTGCAAGGGTGACGCCCTCTTTGCGCTTGGAGAACACGTAGACGATGACGGAGATGATGGCCGCGATTAGGGCGCAGACGATAGCCCACTGCATGATGGAGGTGGGAACGCCGGCCTTGAACAGCTGGTCGTTTGCGAAGAACTTGGTGAGCGCGTTCTCGGAGCACATCAGGCGCAGCAGCACGGCGGCGACGGTGACTACGACGGACGCGACGGTATGTACCTTCTTCTCGCTGTCGCCCTTGGCGCACAGGGAGAGGATCAGGCTGACGACGCCGAGAACCAGAGTGATGTCCGCGCCGAATATCAGCCAGCGCATGGCTTCAGAGTTGTATGCCGAGCCGTAGACGGTGGCGAAGATGATGGCGGGGATGAACATGGTGGCGACGAAGAGGCAGACGGAGGATATCTTTCCGCCGAGGGTCGCAACGGGCTTGGTGGTGACGGCTTCACCGCTCTTTGCAAGCTTGAACACGGGCAGCTTGAGCAGGACAGCCGCAAGCGCCATCAGGAACACCATGAAGCCGGCCAGCGCGACGCACTCAAAGGCTTCCTTGAACTGCCAGATCTGGCTGTTGGGGGCGATGTCCTTGATGCCGTACTCGCCGAAGGCCGTGGTGTAGAAGCTGATGAGATCAGCGGTAGTGGTCTTGGAGAAGTGGTTCCAGGGGTGGGTCTGGTACGGCTGGTAAACGATGCGGTGGCCGCCGTCACTGGTGTCATACCAGGTCTCGCTCTGGGCGGAGCCTGCCTCGGTCTGCTCGAGGAATATCAGGCCTTCCGCGGTGCCGACAAAGTTCTTTTTGACGACGGAGCCGGGGGCGTCCGCAGTGGAATCGTTGAAGAAGAACTCGTCAAACTGGGCGCAGACCTTGCCGTAGTAGCGGCCGCCTGCGGTGTCGGCTGCGGTCTGGGTGTCGAGGCCAACCCATGCGGAGTAGAGGTAGTCGGAGCCTTCGGTCAGGATGGCGCTGATCTTGCGGGGCGCGCCTGCCTGCGCGGCCAGCTCGTCAAAGTAGACCGCAACGGAGGAGGAGAAGCCGCCCATGGAGTGGCCGGTAACGCCGATGATGCCGTTGCCGTCAGCGTCCTTGAGGACGTAGGGCTGCTCGTACATGTAGTTCACGGCGTCATACTGGGAATTGGTCCAGAAGGCCATCCAGTTGCTGTTTTCCTCGGTCGCGCGGGAGTGGCCGTGGTCATACTGGTCGAGCGCCAGCACCACGACGCCGCGGCGGGACATCTCGATGGCGTTGGCGTCCTGCATCTCGGCGCTGTTGAGGTAGCCGTGAGTGGTCACCAGCGTGGGTGCGGGGTTGGATCCGGACACGCCCTTGGGCATGTACAGCAGGCCGGACAGGGTGCCGTGCTCGGTGTCAAAATAGATGCGGCTGACGGACACGGAGTAGCCCGAGGTGTTGAATGCCTGCGCCGCGAAGCTGGCCAGCAGAACGACGACCAGAGCGATCACAAGCACAACCAGAGCCTTGTTTTTGCTTTTCTTCATTAAATTCTCTCCTTTCAGTATTTTTACGCTTGCGCGTAAAGATCTTTATACGCTGATGATAACGCAGAAATTCCCACAATTCAAGGCTTTTTTGCGTGTACTTCGCCGTCAAAATGCAGAAAATCTGCGTTTGATTTTGTGCGCAATGCACATAACTCGGGGATTTTTTTACATAAATTGCACTGATACACCGAAGCTTTTTCTGCACTTTCAGGTGCAGTTTCGCGCGATGCCGCCGCCACATTATGATTGACACGAAGTCCGCCATGCGGTATTATTTATCATGCAAATCAGCGCCGCATCCGGAAAAACTATTTGAAATCGATGCAATATACCACGGAGCGACAGCAGGAGGTTTTTTCAGCATGATACTTGCAATAGACGTCGGAAATACAAATATTGTTCTTGGCTGCATTGAGGACGGCGACATCCGCAGCATCGTCCGCATCCAGACGAATCCGGGCGAGACCGCCGCTGAGTATGCCATAAAGCTCAAGCAGATTCTGGAGATATACGACATTTCCCCGCGCGCGTTTGAGGGTGCGATAATCTCGTCCGTCGTTCCCCCGCTCACGAATTCGCTCAAGGAGGCCGTGCGCAAGCTGACCGGCATTGAGTGCCTCGTGGTGGATCCCGGCATGCGCACAGGCATGAACGTCCGCATTGACGACCCCGGCACTCTCGCGGGCGACCTCGTCGTCGGCAGCGTCGCCGCGATGGAGACCTACGGCGCGCCCGTCATCGTGCTCGACATGGGCACCGCCACCACCATCGTCGCCATTGACCGCAGCCGCGCCTACATCGGCGGCGCGATCATCCCTGGCGTCAACCTGAGCTATGGCGCGCTCGCCGCGGGGACGAGTCTCCTGCCCTCGATATCCATCACCGCGCCGAAGAAGGTCATCGCCACCAACACCGTCGATTCGATGCGCAGCGGAGCCGTGTACGGAACCGCCGCAATGCTCGACGGCATGATAGAGCGCATGGAGGCCGAGCTTGGCGAGAAGTGCACCGTCGTTGCGACCGGCGGACTGGCGCCGAGCATCATCCCCTACTGCCGCCGCGAGATCATCTGCGACGACGATCTGCTGCTGAAGGGTCTCTGGATACTTTATAAGAAGAACAAGTGAGCACAGTTCGTCCTCATTGGCGGTCGTATCAGAATATGAAAATGCCGGAGCTTTCGGGAATTTGAAGGCTCCGGCATTTTATGCCGTATCATTTTGCCGCTTCTGCTTTATACTCCGTGATGCTCTTCCCCGTCCACAAGCTGAACGCGCGGTAAAACGAATTCAAGTCCTGATAGCCGAGAAGATACGCGATGTCCTCGGACGACAGTCTGGTATTGCGCAGGTAGTTTTTAGTCAGCAGCTCCCGCGTATGGTTGAGCTGCTGCTGAAAGCTGGTGTTCTCCTCCTTCAGCTTGCGCTGCAGTGTACGGCGGCTCATGCCGAGTACGCGGCAGACGTCGTCTATCGAGCACTCCCCGCCCGGCAGCAGTTCGACCAACGCACTGCGGACACGCGCGGATATCGTATCGTCCACTTCCAGTTCAGCGATTCTCTTGCGCAGCTCCGGCTCGAAGAAGTTCCACATGGATTCGTTGTGCGTCACAAATGGAACATGTGCGTCCCGCTCTGTGAATATGAGTGCGTTCTTCTCCCCTGTTTCGGCTTTAACGCCGAGAAATTTTTCATAGCCGGGATTGTCAAACGGCCGCCTGACTGTTATATTGTGCGGAACAATGTTCTTCTTTGTCGCCTTGCGGATGAGGTTCACGAGCAGCACCATCTCCACTCCGAGAACTATCTCCGGCAATTCGCAGCCCTCGCTTTCAGCTGACAGCTCGACCGTAAAATATCCGTCCGCGCTCTCGGTCTTATACACTATCGCGCCGACGAGCGCCTTGTACTGCGCCACGCGCTTTATGCACGCCTCTGCGTTCTCGCTGCAATATGCAGCGAAGAGCGGAGGCGATATCGCTTCTATGTTCTCTGCCGTCGCGAGGTGTATCGGAACTAAGCGTTACAGCAAAAAGCATACATCACGAAAGCCGCCGTGGAAATTTCACGGCGGCTTTCGTGATGTATTTTATTTTTTCACGTCGATGAGCATCACGCCGTCGGCCGGATTATGGTCTATCGCGCCGACGATGCGGTGCGGCAGATACGGCTCCTCGATATACGCTATATCGTCCTCCGTCAGCTTCACGCCGAATGCGCCGACAGCGTCGTCGAAATACTTTGCCTTCGTCGCGCCTATCAACGGCGAGGCCACGCCCTTCGCCCAGTGCCACGCGAGCGCAATCTGCTGCATCTTCACGCCGTACCTGTCCGCCAGCTCCGCGACGCGCTCGACGATGAGCATGTCCTGCTCCTCGGTGCGGTCGTATTTGCCCATGGCGGCGCGGTCGGTGCGGCTTCTGAGCGTATCCGTGTTCCACGTTCTGCGCGTGAGGTGTCCGGCGGCAAGAGAGCTGTACGGCATGAGCGACACGCCCATCTGCCTGCATATCGGGATAAGCTCCCGCTCGTCCTCGCGGTAAAGGAGATTATAGTGATCCTCCATCGCCTCGAAGCGCGCCCAGCCGTTATCACGCGCGGCAAGCTGCATATTGTAAAACTGGTAGCCGTACATCGCGGACGCGCCGAGCGCACGTACCTTGCCCGCCTTGACCAGCCCGTTCAGCGCCTCCATCGTCTCCTCGATCGGCGTCTCGTAGTCGAAGCGGTGGATCATATAGAGGTCGAGATAGTCCGTGCCAAGCCGCTTCAGGCTGCCGTCTATCTCCCTGTTTATCGCCTCGCGGGAGAGCCTCCCGGGGTTAAAATACACCTTGGACGCGATTATCACCTTGTCGCGCTGTACGTTCCGTTTCAGCGCGCGGCCGAGATACTCCTCGCTCGTGCCTTCGGAATAGCCGTTGGCGGTGTCGAAGAAGTTGATGCCGAGGTCGAGCGCGTGCTTCACGACCTCTTCCGTCGCGCTCTCGTCAAGCGTCCAGTCGTGCATCGTTCCGGCTTTGCCGAAGCTCATGCAGCCGACGCATATTTTGGATATTTTAATATCCGTGCTTCCGAGTTTCGTATATTCCATGTCGGTTCATCTTCTCCTTTAAGCTTCCGCGGCCTTGCCGATGCATGCAATGGCGTTAAGGCTGCGCGGGTAGCCGATATAGGGCAGGCACTGGGAGACCACTCGCGTCAGGAAGTCCTTGTCGTTGCCGAGATTCATATTTCCTCTGGCGTGCGCGGTGAGCTGCGGCTCGCAGCCCCCCTGCGCCATGAGGAAGCAGAACGTGATCATTTCGCGCTGCTTCAGGTCAAGACCGGTGCGGGTATAGTAATCGCCGAAGCAGTTCGCCGCCAGCCAGCGGTTGATATGCCCCTTCTTCCATGCCTCGTTCATTCCCTCGCCGAATATCGCTGCCTGCGCCGCGACGCCCTTTTCAAGGCGGTCATTCATATCGGTGGTCGCCTGACCGGCCAGCGGCAGCGCGACGCCTCTCTGTTCGAGGACGGAGTTGGTCACGTTCAGGAACGGCAGCACCCTACCGTAGCCGAGGTAATCCGTCGCCTGATACACGCATTCCTTTACCATCACCGGAGTCACGCCGCTCTCAAGCGCCGTCGGGAGAATCTCGGCGTATGCGTCCACGCCGCCGCAGCCGAGCAGCGCGGCAAGTATGGCAAGGCAGCGCACCGGCGCTTCGAGCTGCTGGCCGTCTTCGTTTATAACTTCGTCAAACGCAAAGTGCTCAAAACGTTCTGCAAATTCCGGATTGGTTTTCTTCAGGTCGTACATAGTCTATCTCCTTATATATTTTTATATAATTTAAATCTGCACAGCAAATGCGGCAGCTCGCCGTCACTTTTATTTTTCGCCCGACCGCGATATCTCGAACCTGAGATAGTCGAGTCTGTCGAGCTGCTTCTGCTTGAAATGTATCTCGTCAAGAGTTCCGTTTCTCCTGTTGTGGAGCATTTTCAGCCGCTCATCCGCGGTCGCACCGCCCGCCAGAGCCAGACGCATATAGTGCTCGACTTCCTCGTTCGTGAAGCCGACGTCGTGCAGCGTCATGATAAGGCTCAGCCGCTCAATGTCCGTTTCGTCGTAATGCCACGAGCCCATCACTTTTTTGACCTCGCTGCACAGCCCCCAGCTCTCATACTCTTTCAGAACTTTTATGGGGATGTTGTAGCGCTCGCTCGCTTCTTCAATGGTCATCTGAACAGTCCTTCCGGATAAATGATAAAGGCGCTCCGCTCTTCGGAACGCCTTTATCTTAGTCGCTTTTATCTGAAATGTCTAATGCTCATCAAGCATCATCAGATATGCTTTGAATGTATTTCTTTGCAAAGCTCATAAACGCGGAAGCGGCAGTTGAGAAGCGCTGCTCCTTCTTCCATATCAGCGCGGTGGAACTCTCCAGCGCCGGAGAAAACGGGATGAATCTCAGCCCATCGTAGCTGCAATCCAGCTTTATCGCAAGCACCGCGCCGACATTGCTCTGCGCCAGCAGCGCCTCGTTGTACAGGAGATTCCCCCGCGCAATAACATCTATCCGGCTCAGCTCCGCGCCAAACCACTTGCCGACATTGCTCTCCGCGATATTGCTGACCGGCGAAATGACCGGCAGGCCGGTAAGATCCTGCGGCGTGATATATTCCCGCGCCGCAAGCGGCGAATCCTCGCGCACGAGCGCGCCCCAGCGCTCTTTTACCGGCATGGAGACGAACTCATACTTCCGTATGTCGATCGGTTCCGCCACAAGGCCGATATCCAGCAGTCCCCGCTCGATGCTCTCGCGTATGTTGTCCGCGTGGCCGCTGTACAGCTCATAGCGCACAAGCGGGTATTTCCTGCGGAAGGCCGCGATGCAGTCGGTGAGTATTCTTGTGGACAAAAACTCGCCGCTGCCGATGGTGACGGTGCCCTCGATGTTTTCTTCTTTAAACAGGAAGTCCTGCTTCGTCCGCTCCGCAAGCGCCACGATCTCCTGCGCGCGTCGCTTCAGCAGCATTCCGTCCTCGGTCAGGATTATATTGTGGCTGCTGCGCGTGAAGAGCTTCACGCCAAGCTCCGCCTCCAAATCGGCGATCTGCCGCGACAGCGTCGGCTGCGTCACATGCAGCTGCTCCGCCGCGCGGGTGAAGTTCTCCTCCCTCGCAACGGTCAGGAAATAAGTCAGTACACGAAGCTCCATACCTGCTATCACCTCAGGTGAATTATACAGGGTGTGATATATAAAATCAACATATCTTTTGATTAGTTATGCGCAAATCGTTTTGCTGCATGCCGTCGGCACAGCGTAAACAGCCCGCGCGGCGGCGCACAACATAACTCTCCCCAGGCTCTCATATAATCAAGTACGAGAGTATGGGGAGTGGTTTATATGTATACAAATATCGAGCAGCGCGCCTGTGATCTGGCTGTGTACATCATCGAAAACAAAGCCACCGTCCGTTCTGCGGCGCGGGAGTTCGGCATATCAAAATCCACCGTACATAAAGATTTGACGGAACGTCTGCCGCGCGTGAATCCCGCGCTGTATGGGCAGGTGCGGCAGCTTCTGGACATAAACAAAGCCGAGCGTCACATCCGCGGTGGGCTTGCCACCCGTCGGAAATACCGCGGCGAGGCTGTGGAGTCAAAATAAACCGGCAGGAGCAAAAGCTCCTGCCGAGGTTCAAAACCTATTCAAAGAAACAGGACGGCCTATAGCCGTCCCGTTTCTATATTTAATACATCATTGAAAACAGCTGCGGCTTCGGCTTATATTTCACGCCGGAGACAAGCCCCATCGCGGCAAAGGTCGTCAGCAGTGATGAACCTCCGTAGCTGAAGAACGGCAGCGTAATGCCGATGACCGGCGTGATGCCGAGGCACATGCCGATATTGATAAAGGTCTGGAACGCGAGCGACGCGGCGACGCCGACGCAGATGAGCATATCATAAATCCGGCCGGAGTTGAGCCCGACGCGCACGCAATGCACTATGATTATCATCAGCAGCACGATAAGGATGATAGCGCCGATCATGCCGAACTGCTCGCCCGCCGTGGCGAAAATGAAGTCGGTATGCTTACCGGTAAACACATTTGGCGTATAGCCCGCCTCAACGCCGGACAGACGCCCGTTTGCAAGCGAGATGCGGCTCTGCGTGGTCTGCCATGTAATGCCCCAGCCGTCCGGGTCGATGGTCTTATCATATGGGGCAAGGAGACGGTTGCGCTGATAGGGCTTGAGAAGATAGCTCCATATGACCGGGACGAGCGCCGCGACGGCCGCGCCGCCCAGCGCGAACCAATACAGCCGCGCACCCAGCGCGAAGAACATTATCAGGAAGATGCCCAGCAGGATGCTCGCGCTGCCAAGGTCGGAGGAGACGACAACGATCATGCCGAACACTATCGCAAAGTGCCCCGCCATCTGCACGACGGACATAAAGGAGTTTATATCCTTATACTCCTTCAGATAGGTCATCTGCTTGGCGGAAATGACGATATACAGAACCTTGATGACCTCCGAGGGCTGTATGCCGATGCCGGCGAAACGGATCCAGCTCTTGTTGCCGGTGCCGTCGTCCTGGCCGAAGATGACCAGTGCGACCAGCAGCGCGACATTTATCACACACAGCCACTTCCACTGCTCACCGAGAATATCCGCGTCCAGCACCGTCAGCACGACGAAAGCGATCAGCCCCAGAAACAGAGAGAACGCCTGAACTATTATGAACTTGCTCGAACCCATGGACGCCGTCGCGCGCGAGACGAGGACAAGCCCGTACGACGCGCAGATAACGCTCATCACGAGCAGAAATATATCCGCCCGCTGGAAAAACTGCCTCACGGCATACTTAAACTTTTCTATTTCAAAGCACCACCCTTCGTGGAACAAAAAAAACACGATACGCCTGCCGAATGCGCAGGGCTTTATATTATCACTAAAATTATATACCCGCAAGCGGTAATATTTTATCACAAACTTTCTCTTTACGCAATGCCATATACGGTGGTATAATATGAAGAACGTATGAATTATTCTCTGTTCTTCGAGGCTGACATGGCAGAATTTATCAGTAAAAGCGAACATGACACCGAGGAGCTTGGCCGCCGCTTCGCGTCCGGACTGCCCGGCGGTACGGTCGTGGCGATGTACGGCGACCTCGGCGCGGGCAAGACCGCGTTCGTGCGCGGCATGGCGCGCGGAATGGGGCTTGACTGCCGCGTCTCCAGCCCGACCTTCACCATCGTCAACGAATATCTCGGCCAGCGCGAGCTTATACATTTCGATATGTACCGGCTCTCCAGCGCGGACGAGCTGTTCGACATCGGCTGGGAGGACTATCTAGCCCGCGGCGCAGTCTGCGTCGTGGAATGGAGCGAGAAGGTGCAGGACGCGTTTTTCGGCGACGAGATCGTCGTCCGCATCGACAAGCTCTCAGATACCGAGCGGCGCATCACTATCGACAACTGGCAGGAGGAGGGCTGAAAATGCTGATACTCGCGTTTGAATCATCGGCAAAAGCCGCGTCTGTTGCGCTCTGCCGCGACGGGCATCTCATAAGTCAATACAGCCAGTGCAGCGGCCTGACCCACAGCCGCACGCTGCTGCCGATGGCTGAGGACATGCTCAAGAACGCCGAGCTGACTATCGGCGATATCGATGCATTTGCCGTGGCGCATGGCCCCGGCTCCTTCACGGGGATACGCATCGGCGTATCGACGGTGAAGGGTCTCGCCTGGGCTTCCGACAAGCCCTGCGTCGGCGTTTCCACTCTGGAGGCGATGGCATGGCACGGCGTTTCAGCGGGCGGTTATATCTGCCCCGTCATGGATGCGCGCCGCAGTCAGGTCTACAACGCCATATTCAAAATCGAAGGCGGCCGCCCCGTGCGGATGACCGCCGACAGGCCCATTTCCCTTGAGGATCTTGCCTCGGAGCTGCGCGAGCTTGACAGCCCCGTGTTCCTCGTGGGAGACGGCGCCGCCATCACGGCCGCCTATCTCGGCGGCAATAATATTGCCTATCGCGCCGCGCCGGAAAACCTCGTCTGGCAGAGCGCCTGGGGTGTGGCCATGGCCGCACAGGATAAACCTTTCGGCAGTGCCGACGATTTGCTGCCCGTTTACCTGCGCCTGTCTCAGGCGGAGCGCGAGCGGCAGGAAAAACTAGCGAAAACTTAATAACAAAGGAGAACGTGAACATGAGCAAAGTATGCATATTCGACCATCCTCTTATCCAGCACAAGCTGTCCGTGCTGAGGGACAAAAACACCAGCTCCAAGGAGTTCAGAGAGCTTATCTCCGAGATCGCCATGCTGATGTGCTTTGAAGCGACCCGTGACCTGCCCCTCGAGGAAGTCACCGTCGAGACCCCCGTCGCAGTGGCAAAGTGCCACCGCCTCGCCGGCAAGAAGCTGGCAATAGTCCCCATCCTCCGTGCCGGTCTTGGTATGGTTGACGGCATGGTCAGTCTCATCCCCAACGCGAAGGTCGGTCACATCGGCCTGTTCCGTGATCCTGAAACTCACAAGCCCGTGAAATATTACTACAAGATGCCCGCCGACATCGCCGAGCGCGACATTATCGTTGTCGACCCGATGCTCGCCACCGGCGGCTCCGCTTCCGCTGCGATCCAGTTCCTGAAGGACGACGGCGTGAAGCACATCAAGCTCATGTGCATCATCGGCTGCCCCGAAGGCATCGCCCGTATGCAGGCCGACCATCCCGACGTCGACATCTACGTCGCCGCCTGCGATGAGCGCCTGAACGAGCACGCGTACATTGTCCCAGGTCTCGGCGACGCCGGCGACCGTATCTTCGGCACCAAGTAAGGTAAATATGGTAAAAGCGAAGGGATCATTCCCTTCGCTTTTTTGTTATTCCAGCGTGATCTCTCCGTGCTCCTGCTCGAAGTCGCGGATGCGCTTTTTTATCATCTGCTCCAGCTCGCGGTTTTTCGTCCGCCCCTCGTATTCGGCGATGTAGCCGAGCTTATCCAGCAGCTTTTGCTCCACACGCAGGGTGTATCTGCTGAGTTCATCCTTCATTTTGCCAGCCTCCCACGACGAAGTATTGACAAAATAATAGCGTCATACTATTATTAATTGTGGAAATGACGCAGTTGTGACGCAATAAAAAGGAGGCAAAATGGACTATAAATTTTTATATCACATTCTTTTCAATGCAGCCACTAATGCAATCTGGGCAATCGATGAAGCTGATCATAGCCGTGCCCGACGATTGTTAGTTGAAGCTCAGCAACGGGCAGAAGATTTGTACATCGGCAATGCTGAGGATAGTCCGGAATAGCGAAACATATCACCTTGCGCTGGATATTCATGCGATGAAATGGCGGCGGGACGGCACAGAGGCCGTCCCCTACAATACGAATCGAGGTGCAAACGGTCTTTTACCTAATGGCAATATATCAAGTCTGGCGACCCCTTCGGCACTTCGTGCCACTTCCCCTAAAAGGGGCAGCGCTTCGCGGCAAAGATTCGTCCTTGGCGCCCCTTCTAGGGGAGCTGTCGCGAAGCGACTGAGGGGTCGCCAGGGTTGTGAGATGAGCAGAGTTAAAAAGACAGAGCGCACTGAATCAACATCGTAGGGGACGGCCGCTGTGCCGTCCCTTTTCATACCCCTCCCCTTCCGACATATTAAGAAATATTATGATGACATCCGCGGGTTTCTCTGCTAAAATTGCACCATACCGAATGGAGGTCATCATGAAAAATACATTCAGAAAAATAACTACAATTCTCACATCCGTATTTCTCATCCTCTGCGTCGCAGCCTGTGGAACAACGAAGCAGCCCGCGCATAGCCAGCCCGCATCCTCCACACAGGGCGAACCCGAACCCACAGCCGCGCCCAGCGTGGTCATAACCGTCTACACCGGCGACGAGACCGCCGAGCACTTCCTGACGCAGGAAGTCGCCGCCGCGGCACTCGACGAAAACAGCGTGTTCGCAGCTCTCAAATCTGCCGGTGTCATGCCCGACGACGTGGAGCTGCTCGACTTCGCGCAGAACGGCGGAGCGCTGACGATCGACCTCAGCGACGCCTACGCCAGCTACATCCAGTCCCTCGGCACCAGCGGCGAATACATCGCCGTCGGCTGCCTCGTCAACACCTACCTGACCGCCTTCGGCGCGGACACCGTGAGCATCACCGTCAACGGCGCGCCGCTTGAGAGCGGCCACAACGTGTATGACATGCCGCTCGAATTCTATACCGACAGCGCAAATTCCTGACATCCTCCGCCATAATCCCCCGCTGCACCGTGCCCTGCGCGGTGCAGCTTTTATTTACATAATCATGTTAACGTAATCTTATTTACATAAATTGTTTCTTCGCCGTTTCCTGCATAAAGATGTTGACAAGACGCGGATAACTGATATAATATCTCCTGTTTGTTTTTTGAAAACAGACGCTCCAAAAATATAAAAGGGAGAAAAGATCAATGGAGAAATTGTTCAAGCTCAAGGAAAACGGCAGCTCTGTCCGTACAGAGCTTGTGGCCGGACTCACCACCTTTATGACGATGGCCTACATCATCGCGCTCAACCCCAACCTGCTCACCGGCTTCGGCTCGCAGGGCGGCCCGCAGCTCTGGAACGGCGTGTTCCTCGCCACCTGCATCGCTTCCGCAATCGGCATGTTCGTCATGGCTTTCGCCGCGAACAAGCCCTTCGCAATGGCTCCCGGCATGGGACTCAACAGCTTCTTCGCCGTCGTTGTGGCAAACATCGTTTCCATCACCGGCATGGGCTACCTCGAATCCTTCCAGGCCGCGCTCTGCATCATCCTCATTGAAGGCGTCGTATTCGTCATTCTCTCCGTTCTCAATATCCGCGACAAGATCGTCAACGCTATCCCCCTCGGCATCCGTCTCGGCATCGCCCCGGCCATCGGCCTGATGCTGCTGAACATCGGCGTCGGCTCCAACGCCGGCATCTACTCCGAGACCGGCGGCCCGTTCTACGTCATGCGCGACTTCTTCGGCGCGCTCACTCCGAGCCTCGCCCAGTCCAACATGGGCAGCGGTTACAGCGCCATGGTGCTGACCGTTGTGACTATGTTCGTCGGCCTGTTCATCATCGTCATCCTCGCGCACCACAAGGTCAAGGGCGCCGTCCTGCTGGGTATGCTCGCAGCCTCCTGCATCTACTGGGCAGGCGAAGCGATCTTCCTCGGCGTCAATCCCTTCGCAAGCCTCGCAACCGCTTCTTTCCTCCCCGCTTTCGGCGACATGGCGGAGACCACCCTCTTCAAGTTCAGCTTCGCAGGTCTGGCCAAGGTCGGCTGGTTCACCGTGACCACTCTCGTCATCACCTTCTGCATGATCGACATGTTTGACACCATCGGCACCCTCGTCGGCACTGCGTCCCGTGCGGGCATGGTCGATGAGGACGGCAACATGCCTCAGATGAAGGAAGCCCTTCTGGCCGACGCCGTCGGCACCGTCGCCGGCGCTCTGACCGGCACCTCCACCGTCACCACCTTCGTCGAGTCCGCTTCCGGCGTCGAGGCCGGCGGCCGCACCGGACTGACCGCGCTGACCACCGGTGTGCTGTTCCTTGCCTGCATGTTCATTGCGCCCATCGCCGCGATCATCCCCGCCGCCGCGACTTCCTCCGCGCTGATCTACGTCGGCCTGCTGATGCTCGGCGGTCTGAAGAAGATCGACTTCGACGATATGTCCCAGGGTCTGCCCGCCGCGATCATGCTCATCTGCATGCCCATCTCCGGCTCCATCGGCCACGGCATCGGCCTCGGCCTCATCTCCTACACCGTCATCAAGATATTCACCGGCAAGGCCAAGGACGTCTCGGCGCTGACCTACGTCATCTCCGTGCTGTTCCTCATCAAGTTCTTCCTCGTCGCGTGAGATCATAAAAGCGAAACCCCCACCGTACGGCTCCGTGAACTGCGCCCCGTCAAGTAGACAGCGAAATAATTAACGAAAAGTTCACAGCGC
>OLRQ01000733.1_pt1 | contig 31490 bp, 39 predicted proteins | sample 1671971 | NCBI WGS metagenome assembly OLRQ01 (sample SAMEA3136631, study PRJEB25190) | human gut metagenome | biome: human gut; feature: human-associated habitat; material: faeces | place: Austria | collected 2013
TTTTCATTATAGTTCTTATGGGACTTTTTGTGTACACTCAAAAAGCTCTATAATCCCTACAGTAGTTTTACCCACTACAGAAATTATAGAGCCAAGATACTCCCCTATTCGACATAGGGGAGTATCATGTTTTAAAACGACGAAGTGGTCCTAACTCTTCCGTTTTATTTATTAAGTTATAGCATATCTCACTCAACAGATTTTAGAGCCTCGAGCATATTGACTTTCTTAAGGTGTTGGTTCACAAAGATACCCAGACCTGTCAGAATGATAATGATTACTAGTGTTGGAACAGCGTAGATGAGCCAGCCAAGATTTGGATTGAACATAATATTTTCAGGTGGGATAACATCTACCATGTATTGATACAGTCCCAAACCAAGTTCGAATTCAACCAAGATACCAATGATAGAAAGATAAATTGTTTCTCGATAGATGTAGAGCGTCACTTCTTTATTAAAGAAACCTAGAACCTTAATGGTTGATAATTCGCGGATACGCTCTGCCACATTGATATTCGTTAAATTGAAGAGAACAACAAAAGCAAGAAGAATAGAAACACCAATCAAAACTCCCATAACACGGCTAAGTGAGTTGACGATGGTCTTGATTTGTGCCTTTAGAGTAGTATTTTGGACATCCCCTTTTACACCATCAAGAGACATAAATCGACTGGCTGTTTGCTCAACATTTTTGTCTGAATGATCTTTTAGTGTAAGTATCGTAGCATTTTGGCTAGCCTCTTTTCCGAAAGCATCCTTATAAGTAGATTCGTTCATAAAGATGAAGTGCCCCATGTACATCTCAGAAATACCAGCAACTTTGAGTTTGATGTCTTTGTCCTGGCTATTTTGAACGGTTACTTCATCACCTACAGAAATACCAGCTAGGTCCGCCAATTTCTCTGAGATAATAATGCCTTTTTCAGTCAAATCAAGCTTCTGACCAGTTTCACGATGATTGAGTTTGATGTAATTTTGAAGTGTTTTTTGATCTTTATCATTGACAACAAGTGTTGTGATATCTTGACGATCGTTATTACTTCCTACATCTAACAGGTGCTACGGACGGTATCGGTAAGCATCTAGCAAAGAAACCGTCTAGTGAAGGCTATCATATCATCCTCCACGGTCGCAATCCTCAAAAGCTGGAATTGGCTACTCAGGAGGTTCGGGCAGTCTCCTTGAGAGGCAGAGTGTCTAGCTACTTGGCTGATTTTTCAAAATTAGATAATGTTTATCGATTTGTGGAGGAAATCAAGCGAGACTTTCAAAGGATTGATATCTTATTTAACAATGCAGGTCTGTATGCAGGGAAAGAGCGAAAAGCGAGTGGTGAAAATGTCGAACTAACTTTCATGTTATCCGTTCTGGTTCCCTATATTTTTATAACAGAGCTAATCCCCTTGTTAGAAAAATTGCCTGATGGCCTTGTTATCAATACCTCTTCCTATATGCACCATTTTGCGAAAGTGAAGGATTTGGACTTTGGCTTTGAGAAAGAATATAATCCCGGTTTGGCCTACAATAATTCCAAGCTCTACACCATTTGGATGACACGCTATCTAGCAAGAGATTTCTTTTTAAAAGGTTCAAATACCACTATTAATGCCTACCATCTTGGCTTGATTTTAACCAACTTAGGGAATAATTCTAGTGATAAAAAGACGGAAAAGTCTCTCTTCGGACGCTTGATGAAGTCTCTTTCAAAAGATCTAGATCAGGGAATCGAAACAGGCTATTATCTCACCTTATCAGAGGAAGTCAGTTGCTTGACTGGCTACTACTTTGATGAAAAGAAAGTCAAGTCGGTATCTGAAAAAGTCTACTCATTTGAAAAAACACAGAAATTAATGAATTACTGCCAAGAAAAGGTCAAAATGTTTAAAGAAAAGCAGAATGTTTAATATCATAAATATAAGAAAAAAGCTCAAGTTTTCATTAATAAAACTTGATCTTTTCTTATACAAGAGTTAATAAAATCGTAATTACCAGAGCGATTCCGATCCGAATCAGGTAGTGGGCTACTAGATGGAAATTTCCTTTATGCTTGCCATTCCAATAGGCTCCGTAGCAAATCAAGCTAACTCCGATCAGCCAAAGGAATAAAGCAACAATCGGCAAAAGGAAGTAAAGGATGAGAGAAGGTCGCAAGGTTGCTTCCGATAAGGAGAAGCCGATTTCCTAGAGTATTCTTGTGCTTTCTTAATTCTGAAAGACTGGCCATTAAATGAAGAAGAGCAAAAGCAAGGGATAAGAAAGCTGTGAAAATACCAAGAAGAATGAGGAGGAGCATAGTTTTCCTTTCTATGATACATGATGTAAAGTCGCACCTTAGTTAGAAGCGACGTTTAAAATCTCCAAATAAAACTGGACTACTTCCTGCTCGCTGTAGGACTTGCCTTTTTTCAACCACCAGGTCAGGGTTTCAATGAAGTTGGTTACAACCAGGTGCTTGAGATATGAGTGAGGAATGTTGGGGTGTGATTGAATCAGTTCATCAGCTACCATTGGATAGACGTCATGTTCCAGTTCTTTTCGCAGCTGCCGGATAAAATAATCGTTTTTTGAAAGCAAGAGACTGGTTACATGGTCTTGATTTTTCTTGAAATGTTGAAAGATATGGGCCAGGTAGTCTTGTGGAGAGAGGTATTGAGTACGCTCAAACAAATGGTGAAAGAGCTTTTGGCAGAGCTCATCCAGTAGTAACTCTTTGCTCTCATAATGGCTGTAAAAGGTCGAACGCCCCACATCAGCCAAGTCAATAATCTCCTGAACGGTGATGGCCTCATAATCTTTTTGGTTAAGTAAGTGCAAGAAAGCTTGATAGATGGCTTTTCTAGTCTTGGTAATGCGACGATCTTGTGCAGTCATATGGACACTATGAACAAACTGTTCAGTAACGTACACAGCGAACGGTTTGCCCCTATCCTTTCTGTTGGTAGTATTGGATAATAGATATTGAATATGATGTTCGTGAATCTATTATACCAAAGGAAGGTAAAAAATGAGTTCAAAATATGCAGTCTGGTTGGCTTTTTTCTTGAATCTAAGCTTTGCCATTGTTGAGTTTATTGCAGGGGGAATCTTTGTTTCCAGTGCTGTTCTCGCTGACTCTATCCATGACTTGGGGGATGCTCTAGCCATTGGCCTCTCGGCCTTTCTAGAAACAATCTCCAATCGTGAAGAAGATAGTCGCTATACCCTAGGCTACAAGCGTTTTAGCTTATTAGGGGCTTTGGTAACGGCAGTCATTCTGATGACAGGGTCTGGTATGGTGATTTTAGAAAATGTAAGCAAGCTTTTCCACCCACAACCCGTCAATGACGAAGGGCTTCTTTGGTTGGGAATTATTGCTATCAGTGTCAATCTGCTGGCGAGTCTGGTCATTCGTAAGGGTCAGACCAAGAATGAGTCTATTCTCAGCCTGCATTTTTTGGAAGATACCTTAGGTTGGTTGGCTGTCATCCTGATGGCCATTGTCCTCCGATTTACGGACTGGTATATCCTAGATCCCCTCTTGTCTCTTGCTATTTCCTTCTTTATTCTGTCCAAAGCCATTCCACGTTTTTGGAGCACGCTCAAGATTTTCCTGGATGCTGTGCCAGAAGGGGTAGATATCAAGCAAGTTAAGAATGACTTAGAGCAGTTGGATAATGTTGCTAGTATCAATCAGCTTAATCTTTGGACCATGGACGGCTTGGAGAAAAATGCTATTGTCCATGTTTGTCTGGAGCATGTCAAACATATCGAGGTCTGTAAAGAGTCTATCCGAGACTTGCTCAAAGAGAGTGGCTTTCAAAATGTCACCATCGAAGTTGATGAAGACTTGGCAACCCACCAAGCTCACAAGCGAAATATCGAAGAGCTAGAAGCAGAAAGTGAGCAGCAACACCATCATTAAGGTTTGTTTTTAAACTCTTAGAGTCTACCTTTAAGAGTTATTTTGATACCAAGTTCCCTAAAGTGATCCTTTTCATGATAAAATAGAACAAATGTAGAACAAGGATTAATTATGAGTAAGAGAGCTGTGTTGATGATGACCTTTGGGTCACCAGAAGAGATTACCTATGAAGGAGTAGCGGAGTTTTTCACGAATATACGGCGTGGTGTTCGTCCTGAACCACATAAAATTCAGACTTTACATGACAATTACCTCCGAATTGGTGGAACTCCACTCCAAAGGATAACCAGAGAAGAGGTGGATTTGGTTGCTTCTGCTCTTGGAGAACAAGTGTCGGTTTACTTTGCCAATAAATTTTCACGACCTTTCATTACAGATGTGATTACACAGGTGGAGAATGACGGAATTGAAGAATGTTTGTGATTGATTTTAGAGCCCCATTATTCTTACTATTCTGTCATGGGATATGAGAAATTTTTAGAAAGTGAGCATATTAGGTTCCAAATTATCAAGGACTGGTACCGCGAACCTTCTCTTCTTCATTATTGGGCTGATGAAATCCGAAAGATTTTAGATCAGATTGGAGACGACAGTTATAAGGTGATTTTTTCAGCTCACAGTGTCCCAGTTTTGGCACTAGATTTTGGTGACCCTTATATCGACCAGATTTATGATAATAGTCGCTTGATTGCGGAGGATTTAGGACTTAGAGAAGAGCAGTACACTAATACTTGGCAGAGTGAGAGTGATATAGGTATTCCTTGGATTAAGCCTGATGTCTTAGAATATCTACGAGATGAGCGTGAACACCCAGACCACTATATTTTTGTCCCTATTGTCTTTATTAGTGAGCATATTGAGGTTCTTTTTGATAATGATGTGGAATGTAAGGAACTTTGCCAAGAGCTAGGTGTAGCCTATCACAGACCTCCCATGCCAAATCGCGATCCTCGTTTAATCAAGGCCCTTCTTTCGGCTATTCAGTCTCATATAGACGGTGACTATAGTTACTATCAACCTCAGCTTGAGACCTTTGATGAGCTGGAAACTCCTTCTAGCACAGGTCAGATTTTGGATGAGGAAAAGGATATTCAAATGCCCGATTTCGTCAAGAAATTGATTGCTAAAAAAGGTCTAGAAAATGTCAAGATGCCATATCTAGTTAAGAAAATGCTTGAAAAGAAGTATGGAAAAAAATATGATTAGTTGCTATTGTTTGAAAGTAATTTGGAGGGCATGATGTGAGCTAAAGCTTGCCTAAAAGTGTATACTAACTATAACTAAAGAAATAGAGGTAGATATATGAAATCAGCAGTTTATACCAAAGCTGGACAAGTGGGGCTGGCAGAAATTGATCGCCCGCAAATCGTGGCAGCAGATGATGCCATTATCAAGATAGTACGTACTTGCGTTTGTGGATCTGACCTTTGGAGTTACCGTAATCCGGAAATGGAAGAGGGACATAGAAATAGTGGTCATGAGGCTATCGGAATTGTCGAAGAAGTTGGTGAGCAAGTTACTACGGTAAAACCAGGAGACTTTGTCATTGCACCTTTCACACATGGGTGTGGTCAGTGTGATGCTTGTCGAGCTGGTTTTGACGGCTCTTGTGATAACCACTCAGGTAATAACTGGTCTGAGGGCGTGCAGGCTGAGTATATCCGTTTCCACTTTGCCAACTGGGCCCTTGTCAAAATTCTTGGGCAACCCTCAGATTATAGCGAAGGCATGCTCAAGTCACTTTTGACACTTGCTGATGTTATGCCGACGGGTTACCATGCTGCGCGTGTGGCTAATGTACAAAAGGGTGATAAGGTTGTCGTTATCGGAGATGGGGCTGTTGGTCAATGTGCTGTCATTGCATCTAAGATGCGTGGAGCTTCTCAAATTGTCCTTATGAGCCGTCACGAAGATCGTCAAAAGATGGCTTTGGAGTCAGGTGCGACTGCGGTTGTAGCTGAGCGTGGCGAAAAAGGCATTGACAAAGTCCGTGAAGTCCTCGGGGGAGGAGCAGATGCAGCTCTCGAATGTGTCGGTACTGAAGCAGCAGTAGAACAAGCTCTTGGTGTCCTCCATAACGGTGGTCGTATGGGATTTGTCGGTGTGCCTCATTATAATAACCGTTCCCTTGGTTCGACCTTTGCCCAAAATATTTTAGTGGCGGGAGGGGTAGCCTCTGTCACAACCTATGATAAACAAGTTTTGTTAAAAGCTGTTCTTGATGGCGACATCAATCCAGGCCGAGTCTTTACGACAAGTTATAAATTGGAAGATATTAATCAGGCTTATAAAGATATGGATGAACGCAAGTCTATTAAATCTATGATTGTTTTAGATTAGTTAAGTTATACAAAAGTCTTGGTAATGCAAGAGAGCTGTGTTTCCAAGCCTTTTTATATGTTGCAAAGGAGACAAAAAATGATTACAGTCGAAAGGGCTAGTCACACAGACCTTTATGACCAGGTGAACGTGATTCCGTTTGAAGAGATGGATCGTTTCATTAAGGAAAACATGTAAGATGAATGAGTTCGTAATCAGTATTGCAAGTAAAAAAGTTATGACCATTTAGCTCTTACATAAAGCAAATCAGAAAGGTATATATGAAGAAAAAACTCTTATTTTCAGTCTTTTAGCAATACTTGGTCTTGTTTGTGTAGGTGGTTGGTATTTTATTTCCCAAAACCAAGCGCAGGCCGTAAAAGCAGAAGCAAGAAAAACATTTATTCAATCAAGCCGTCCAACCATCTTTTTCCATGGTTGGGAGCTCAAGCAGTCATGCGGAAAGACACATGGCTAATGCAGCTAAAAAATCTGGCGTGACCCAAACCATTATCGAAGCCAATGTGGCTGAAGATGGGACCGTTACTCTGAAAGGGACTATTCAAAAAGATGCGGTCAATCCGATTGTCCTAGTCAATTTTGACAATAATTGAGGGGCCAGCACTCAGGACCAGAGCAACTATGCCTACGCTGTCGTCAAAGCTCTCCAGGATACCTACGAAATCACTGAGATGAACATGGTTGGTCACTCCTACGGCAATATAGCTATCGTCTATTATATGCTCCAGCATGGCAGTGATACCAGTCTGCCTAAACTAGTCAAACAAGTGGATATCGCCGGTCACTTTAACGGGATTATCGGCATGGATGAACCGGAAGAAAACTCTCTAGATGGCGAAGGAAAACCAACTAGCATGACCGGGTCATATGAGGAGCTCTTGTCTCTTGGAGACAACTATCCTCAAGGACAAGTTGAAGTCCTCAACATCTATGGCAATACAGGTAAAGAGAGTGATGAGCGCGTGACCAATCTATCCAGTCAATCCCTAGCCTATCTGCTTAAAGGTCATGTCAAATCCTACCAAGAAAAGAAAATCACAGGTCTTAACGGCCAACACAGTAAACTCCATGAAACAACCTTGGTCGATAAGCCTCTAAATGCTTTCTTGTGGGGAAAATGAGTTGATAAGAATATAAAAAAATCTAGTAGAGGCTGTCTACTAGATTTTTTTAATACAATGATTGGGTTGGCAGTGAAGAGAAGTAAAAGAACGAATCCAATTTCATCTGACATTTCATGTAAAGAATGTTAAATAAAGATAAGATAATGTAATCGTTTACTTTTGTTTCTCATAATATTTACAGCCTTGTTTTTGATGGAGTTCAGAAAGATGAAGTATAGTGATTATAACAAGGTCAGAGGAGTTATTGTCGAGAATTGTAATAAAGTGAGTCTGCATTCTAAGGTTACTATCACTAAATTATATTGGACAGCCTTAGAAATACCAACTTACCACGTAACTTATACCTATTCTGATAAAACTAACGATGACCAGAAAGTAGTATTAGAGAAAATACGGCTATTCATGAAGAAGGGTCAAGTGACTCTTATGGCAATGTTCCAGAATATAAGGAATCGTTTTTGAAGCAGAAATCTGTCCAAAAGGTTGAGAAGAAAATTAAAAAACAATTGAAGAAACAAAAACTCGGTCTTCCTATTAGTTCATTTAGTTTTCTATCTAACTTCAGTCATGATGAAAAGGATAAAAATCTGGATACCTTATCCTCAGACAATCTCAAAGAAGGTAAGAAGGACTTTGCAGGTTACTATCAAATTTCATACCAAACCTTGATTGATAAAGAGTTGATTGAGATGGTCATTTATATCGATGAAAAGATAACAGTCAAATCACAAGATATGAAAGATGCGGCTAAAAAGTTAGATGCTAGTGATCTTCCGAATGGTGAATATAATTTCTTTTATTCCAATACCAAGGATGAGAATCAAGATTCAATCAGTTATTCTTTTAAAGTAAAAGATGGGAAAGTCGTTTTTTATGAGGATGAGAATCTAGTACTAGAAGATGATGATTAAAGGTGAGGAGATGAAGAAAAGTTATAAATTCTATTTATTTGTTATTATCAAGAATCTTCATTCTCACAATCCTTTTAAAAACTGGATAGGAGAGATTATTTCAGAGTATCGTGCATAGGTTCTTAACATCAGAAGATTTCGTGAGACAATAAAAGATGATTGAAATAATCTTTCTTGAATAGAACACAAATAAGACATGTTTCTGACTAAAACAGATTCATGTCTTTTTTAGGTGTTATGATTTAATCATCTATTTTTCTTGATTATAAGCTAATAGATTTTATGAAATCATATAATCAGTTTGAATTTTTGATATAATAATTCTTAAAACTTAGGAGGCAACAGATGATACATAAACATGAAATCCCAATTTTAGAGTTTGATGATAGTCCTCAGGCTGTGATTATGCCGACACATGAGGACTTAGATTTAGACTTGCCGGCTAGGTGTATTTACGCCTTTTTAGAAGAAGAGATTGAACGCTATGCGAACGCTGTTGAGGCTGATAAAGTTGGAGAGTTTGTCTCTGCGACCAAAACTTATCCTATATTTGTTATGACTTACAATGGGGAGGAGATTTGCTTGGCTCAAGCTCCAGTTGGATCAGCTGCAGCTGCACAATTTCTTGATTGGTTAATTGGTTATGGCGTAAAACAAATCATTTCAACTGGAACTTGTGGCGTTTTGGTAAACATGAAGGAAAATGTTTTTTTGATTCCTACTAGAGCGTTGAGGGATGAGGGAGCGAGTTACCACTATGTTGCGCCATCCCGCTATATAGACATGAATAAACAAGCTCTGGAAGCTATTGAGAAAACTTTAAAACAAAAGAAAATCCCCTATGAAGAGGTCATGACCTGGTCGACAGATGGTTTTTATAGAGAAACACCAGATAAGGTTTCCTATCGCATTGAAGAGGGCTGTAGTGTTGTAGAGATGGAATGTTCTGCACTTGCAGCAGTTGCTAAACTTCGAGGAGCTATTTGGGGATTACTACTCTTTACGGCAGATTCCCTTGCAGATATTGACAATTACGATCAACGAGATTGGGGCTCAGAGGCTTTTGATAAGGCTTTAGAGCTTTGTCTGGATATCATTGTCCAGATGTAATCCTAATTCAATAGAAAAAAGAGCATGACTAGAGAATCTTGCTCTTTTCGTTTTCCAAGTTTTATTTCAAAATATCCCAAAGTTCTTGGGGGGTCTCAGTTACAAAATCTGGATTTTCTGCTAATAGAGTTTCGTTAGTCCCGAATCCCCAGGTAACCGCTATTGTTTTGATGCCAACTGTTTTTCCACCAATCAAATCAAACTTGGTATCACCAACAATGACGGACTGATATTTAGGGGCTTGATTTTCAGTAATGGCACGCTGCAAGATATCAGCCTTATGAAAAGCAGTAGGTGTGGCCCCATAGATACCGTCAAAAAACTCAGTGATGCCAAGGTACTCGCACATTTCCAGAGCGGTAGGCTCATTTTTGGAAGTCGTAATATAGATTTTCTTATTTGGATCGTGACTCAGCTTTTCTAGAACCTCTTTTATACCGTCGTAGAGGTGAGCTTCAAACTGTCCTTTGGTCTCATAATAGTCACGATAAATTTTGACAGCTTGGGCAGCACCTTCTTCGCTAATTTCTTCTTTGAATGTCACTTCTAGAGGTGGTCCCATAAAGGTTCGAATTTTTTGGTTGCTAGGAACAGGTAGGCCCAGTCTTTCAAAGGTTTGGACAAAACCATTGTGGATGCCCTCGGAACTATCTATAAGAGTACCATCAAGGTCGAAGAAAATGTGTGTAAATGTCATATGATTCTCCAATACAATGTTATTTGTTTATTATATCATGATAGGACAAAATGCAAAGTCAAACAATACAAGTCAGACTTTCAAAGAGAAGACGATTGTGCTTGATTTTGATAGGGTGTAGTTGAAAAAAAGCTTCCAAACATATCGTTATCCTCGACCACCTCTATGGTGAAATTTTAGACCCATTAGATATAACTCCTATAAGGGGTGAGACAACCGGTCAAACTGGAAGTCAAGATTTTTCAACCCTTTTTAAGAAACAATACAAGGATAAAAAAGTGATTTCAGTGGGTTGGCAGGAAAATCCAGATTTAGAAAAGATTGTTGAGTTAGAACCTGATTTAATCCTTATGACAGGAGAGCGAAAGGATCTTTATGAAGATTTGTCTGAGATTGCACCAACTGTTGGCTATTTATAGCAACACAAATGAAAAGCAGACATCTTTGACAAACGTGATGAAATGAAGAAAGATCTCGATAGAGTTGATGCTAAGGAGGCTGTTTTTGCGGAAAATGTCAAAGCTAAATTTAGCTTCCAAAAACTTATGTATTTGAGCGTGACTGTCAATGAAATCCGTTACTATACTTACGGGCATCTTGGTTACCTGTATGATACGTATAAGTTCAATCGTGCGAAACCTATAATCCAGATGATATGTTCCAACTTAAAAACTCACCTATCTGGAGTAAGCTTAAAGCTGTTCAAAATAATAAGGCTATCTATGCAGATTATTTAACTTATATGCTTGGATTTGGCATTGTGTCGCAAGAAATAATTATGAAACAAATAGCTGATGAATGGGGATTGAATTAAACTAAAAGGGGATCTAGCTGACAAACAAACGTCTGGTGTGTTTCTCAAAGAAAAATAGAGCTGAATAGTCATAGGAATCCAAAGCAATGGTTCACATAGGATAACGCCAAGATAGCCCAGATAAAGAATGACAAACACAACAAAGAGAATTTTACCAAAAAGCTCAATAAAGCTAGAGGTTTTTGGTGTGAGTTTTTTACCTAGCCCCTGGAGACTATTTCTAAAGATGAAGAGTATTCCCAAAATAGGATAAAAAGGGAACTGATACGCAAGTAGCGGTCAGCGTTTTTGATAATCATAGCATTATCAGACCCAGAAATAAGACCAGCCAAGAAGGGACTTATCATATAGAGTAGGACACAAGCAATAATGGACCAAATGATAGAGACAAGGCATGACTGTTTCGACCCTTCAACAATACGTTTAAACTGTTGGGCTCCGAAATTCTGTGAGGTGAAGGTCGTCACCCAGCAGCAAGGGAGGTCAAGGGTAGAACCGCAAAGGACATAATTCGTCTTGCTGCCACCTGAGCACTAATGATGAGAGGGCAGAAGCCATTAATGGCGTACTGTAAGGTCACAGTTCCAATAGAAACAATAGAATTCATGAGGCCCATGGCCATTCCTTGTCCAAAAAGGTCCAGATAAAGGCTTGAATCAAGAACAAAGTCAGACTTATGTAGTAGGAGAAAGGTCACCTTTTTCTTAATATAGTAAAGACAGAGTATAGCTGACAACCCCTGTGAGATAATAGTCGCTAAGCCTGCTGATTGTACGCCAAGATGGAGCTGTGTAATAAAAAAGTCTAAAATGATATTAACTAAGGCTGAAAAAATCAGGAAATAGAGAGCTGTGAGGCTATCCCCAACCGCCCTAAGAAGCCCTGCGCACAGATTATAACCCAAGCTTACCCAAACACAAGACACAATCATAGAAATATACTGGTAGGACTGTCTAATGATAGAACTAGGAGTTCCTAAAAAGTTAGCAAAGGATAAAGACCAAAATGCCCTAAAAACATAACTGAGACACTTAAGCCTAGACCAATAACAAGTGTGGTAGCTACAGATTGACGAAGCTTATCATATTTTTGCGCACCATAATAACATGCAATAACAACCCCCCCCATATCATTTCCAACACCAAGGGCAAATCCGATTACCAAATCAAAAATAGAAGAGGAAGCCCCAACAGCAGCCCAGGCATCAGGTCCTAGAAAGCGTCCCACAATCATGACATCAGCAGTATTGTAGAGCTGCTGGAAAATATTAGAAACTAGAGTAGGCAGAGCAAAGATTAAAAGAGACCTCAAACGTGAAACAATAATAAAAAGTCACCCTAGGATGACTTTTTCATAGACTTTAGATAGCGGTTGAGCTTTTGTGACATATGGATATAACCGGCCGCAATCATTGGAAGCTGTAAGTAAATATAGGGAAGGGTGTACTGGCTCTTGGTCTCAGAAATGAGATGGAATAGAGGCCCTCCAAAAAATAGAATGAGGAAAGAAAATGTCAAAAAATTCAAGGTTCAATGAAGATTTTAGTTATATCATGTTGATTATAAGTCTACTAACAGTCTTTTCTGTGCTCTTTATAAAACTTACATACTTAGTAGCATTACCTTATTATAAAGTTATAACAAACTTGTTCTCAGAAAAAGTTAGCCAGTCTGAAGCTCAAAAGTTTAAATATTGGATGCGATTTCTTCCTGTAGGCTGATTTGTAGATATTAACAGTATTGAAGACAACAAACGTATCAAAAATGCTTCTGTTACTTTATCATTTTTACCAATAGCACTTATTGTGTATTTAATTACTGCTCCATTAACTTATGATGCTTCTTCAGACTCAATAATATGGGTGATTTCATTTATTTTTCTGTGTTTTACAATAGGTAGTGTAATTGGATTTTACAAAAATTTTAAGTTTACAAAAAATACTAAAGATTATCACAAGAATATGTATTGAATAATAAATATAAAATAAACCACTAATATAATGAAAAAAAGGAACCTACTAAGTTCCTTTTTTATTACAGTTAAACTAGCATTAACAACCACTAGGCATTACATAATGGTTGGTGGAATGTTCAATTTATTTCATTCGCATGCTGTCAATTTTTTCTTCAGTTGGTGTGACACGTAAGGTTTTTTGTCCCGTATAAGTCACAAATCCAGGCTTACCTGCTGTTGGTTTGTTGAGTTTCTTAACATCAATCATATCTACTTGAACCAAGTTTGATAGACGAGCCTTAGAGTAGTAGGCAGCTAGTTCTGCCGCATCAGTCTTGACCTCATCGGTTGGGTTAAGATTGTCCTTGATGACCACGTGACTACCTGGAATATCCTTGGCGTGAAACCAGAGCTCACCTTTTTTAGCTATCTTGAAGGTCAACTCCTCGTTTTGTAGGTTATTACGACCAACCATGATAATGGTCTTGCCATCAGAAGCTAGATAACGTTCAGGTTTCTTGCGTTTCTGACGTTTGTCAGTTGAACGACGCCTCATAAAGCCAGCTTGTACAAGCTCCTCACGAATGTCTTCGATCTCATCCATGTTAGCTTGAGAAAGACTGAACTCGACACTTTCCAAATAGTTAATGGTTTGCTTGGTTTCTTCAATTAAACCAGTTAAGTGCTTAACAGCTTCCTTGAGCTTCTGGTATTTCTTGAAGTAACGCTGAGCATTCTGGTTAGGCGTTAGAGCCACATTTAGTGGAATGGTAATCTTTTCGCCAGTATAGTAGTTGTCTAGTTCTACACTATCCTTGTCATTTGGCACCATGCTCAGAAAGGTTGTTAAAAGTTCACCTTTTTGACGGAACTCCTCAGCATTTTCAGTAGCAGCAAGCTCTTTTTCTTGTTTAACAAGTTTCTTCTTGTTTTTTTCCAGTTCATTTTGCACACGATGGATCAAATCACTAGCCTGTTGAGCCACACGGTCACGCGCCGCCTTGTCCAAGTAGTAGTAGTCCAAAAGCTCTGACAAGGTCTCAAACTCAGGTTGGTCCTGACTATCTGAGAATCTTACAGCTGAAAATGCCTTAGTCGTAAGATTAGGTTCGACCTCACGATTAAAGAAGTCACGAAAATTCTTGAGTTTATCAGTCTCTAATAAAGCTGATAATTCATTAGCCGTATCACGCCCCAACCCTTGGAAGAGTTTTTGAAGGTTTTTAGCTGACAAATCCTCCGTCTGTAAGAGTTCAAAGAGATTTTCGTCTGAAATATCGAAAGGATTCCTAGCATCTGTCTTTGGCGGAGCAATGTAGGTAGAGCCAGGCAAAATAGTTCGGTAACTGTTTTGCGAGAAACCAACGTGCTTGATAGACTCTATGATTTTGTTCTCGTTCTTGTCAATAAGGATAATGTTGGAGTGTTTCCCCATGATTTCCATAACAAGAGTAACCTTAACACTGTCACCGATTTCGTTTTTGTTAGACACGGAAATCTCAAGAACACGGTCATTTTCCAGCTGCTGGATATCCTCAATAACAGCTCCCTGAAGGTATTTACGCATAATCATGGTATAGGTGTTTGGATTCTGAGGATTTGGCAACTCTGCCTTGGTTGTCTGGATACGCCCAAAGACAGGGTGAGCCGAAAGCAAAAGCTTGTAATTCTGACGATTGTTACGAATGGTCAACACCAATTCACGCTCAAAAGGCTGATTAACCTTCTGGATACGCCCGTAAAGCACCTGCTCACGTAACTCGGCCGTCATATGATGAAGAAAAAAGCCGTCAAAAGACATGATGCACTTCCTTTCTTGTTAGTGGTAATGGTTGTTATTTTAATTGTGATAATATATAAAATGCTTAACCATTATAGCATAAATCTGGTAGAAATGTTTGGGGAGGGTCGAGAATCTAAACTGATTATTTTAATCTATTATAAATTATCATAAAAAATGGTATGACATAAGTAGCTAAAACATATCAAAATTCTTCAAATATTCTTTTGAATTATATTCTAGTTATGGTATCATTTAATACGCTGAAAATTTAAGGAGTATTATAATGAATAATATTAGAAAGCTATGTAATGCGACTAATTTGAAATACCTAGCTATTGTACTTATGTGTTTTGGATCACATCCATCAGATGTTTGAGGGTATGGGAGTGCCACTATGGTTAACTATGTTAGGGCGTTTGGTTTTTCCTATCTTCCTTTTTCTAGCAGCTGATAGTTTCCATTATACTCATGATCGATTGGCCTACCTCAGACGTCATGGTAATGTTTGTTTGATGAACAATGCCTTTTCAACCTTCTTTATTATAGGGATTTATATCTGCTCATGGGATTTGTTGGCTAAAGGGCTTCGCGATAAATCATACAAGGAATTGATTCAGGGGCTCGGTCTCTTTCTCTTTCCAATTCTGTCATCTATTCCAATTGTAGTTTTGGCAGGAATTCTTGAAACACCTCATGCCAACCCAATAGTCGTTCAGATTGTTGCCTTTATCTTATCACTAGTACCAAGTATTCTTATAGCTGAAGGTAGTTTTATGATGGTTATTCTTGGTTTGCTATTCTATATTTTCCGTACCAATCGCATGGCTCAAATCATTGTCTTAGCTGTTATTTCAGTGATTGCTTATCTCTTTGATCCGACAACTGTGCAGTAGATGATGATCTTCGCTGTGATTCCTATGTATTTCTACAACGGTGAGCGTGGTAGTGGCAATAAGAATTTCTTCTACATATTCTATCCAGCCCATATTTATCTCTTGTGGATTTTAGCAAGTTTTTTTCAGATAAGAAGACAAAGGAAGTCCTTATACTGTCTTTTTTCGTGCTCAAAGTCCAATTTTTATAATTTGTTTCCTGCTTCTAAAACTGCTATAATTTAAGGAGTAATAGAATCTTGTGATAACTAAATTGGAGGTATATCATGACAAAAGTAGCAGTAGTATTTGCGGACGGATTTGAAGAAATCGAAGCCTTGAGCCCAGTGGATGTCTTCCGCCGAGCTGGATTTGACTGTAGCATGTTAGGACTTGAAAGTGCATCAGTGACAGGCTCTCATGGGATTCAAGTCACTATGGATGGCGTATTTGATGGTAATCTAGATGAATATGATTTGGTGGTTCTCCCTGGCGGCATGCCTGGCTCAACTAAACTACGTGATCACCAAGCCTTGATTGCCTCTCTTCAAGAAGTTGCTAAAGCTGGAAAATATGTTGCTGCCATTTGTGCGGCACCAATTGTTCTCGAACGTGCTGGTCTTCTTGAAGGTCGCAAATTCACATGTTTCCCTGGTGTTGAAGAACAAATTGCATCTGGTGACCATCAAACTGACTTAGTGGTCGTGGATGACAATATTGTGACTAGCCGTGGTGCCGGAACAGCATTAGCGTTTGCTTATGCATTGGTTGATTTGTTGGGCGGTGATGGTCAGCAGTTGGCTCATACTATGGTCTACGACAGACTGTTTCAGTAAGATTGATAAATAGATCATGTATCAAACAGAGGGTCTAGTTATAGGCTGGAGAGACCTTAGCTTAAATTTATAAGCTTTGGTTTTTTCTTTTCTTCTTTGACATCCGTCTTGAAAACGGTTATAATAATCACAAAATAACCTTTAAATGAGTCCAGAGAGGCTTAAAAGGTCGGACAGATTGAAACAGCAGGTTTCTCCTGTGATTTTTTGTGCGACCTTGCCATATGGTGAGGTTTTTTTGATGACATTTTGCAGTATAGAAAGGGTTGTCATGATTTTAATTGAAGATTTAACCGTTGTGAGTCAGCGTGAGATTGCACCTCGTATATTTGAGATGGTGCTTAAGGGGGAGATGGTTGCGGATATGCAGCTTGGTCAGTTTGTCCACCTCAAAGTGCCAGACCCAAGCAAGCTCCTTCGTCGTCCGATTTCCATCTCAGAGATTGACTACAATAAAAAAGAGGCAACCATTGTCTATCGTGTGGAGCATGAGGGAACAGCTATCCTTTCAAAGATGGTAGCCGGTCAAACTATTGATACCATGGGCCCTCAAGGAAATGGTTTTGATATTTCCATTATTGAGGCTGGGCAGAAAGCTCTCCTTGTTGGTGGTGGTATTGGCGTGCCACCTTTGGTTGAGACGGCTAAGCAGTTGAAGGCTAAGGGAGTGGAAGTTGTATCAGTAATTGGTTTCGCCAATAAGAATGCCGTTATTTTGGAGGATAAACTCAGGGCTTGTGGTGATGTTTATGTGACGACTGACGACGGTTCATACGGTATCAAGGGTTACGTTTCGACAGTCATTGATAACTTTGACTGGACACCAGATGCCGTTTACAGTTGTGGAGCTCCAGGTATGCTCAAATATGTTGATAGCAAGTTTGAAAATCATCCTCACGCCTATGTTTCTATGGAAGCCCGTATGGCTTGTGGAATGGGGGCGTGCTATGCCTGTGTAGTTCACGTTAAAGGAGAAACGGATGCTAAAAATCTTCGTGTTTGCGAGGAGGGACCAGTCTTTCCTACCGGAAAAGTCATCGTCTAGGAGGTAACCATATCAGAGATGAAATCAGAAAATCGTTTAGCTATTAGTCTTCCAGGGCTCGATTTGAAAAATCCCATTATCCCAGCTTCTGGTTGCTTTGGTTTTGGTCAAGAGTATTCCAAGTACTATGATTTGGACAAACTAGGGTCGATCATGATAAAGGCAACAACTGCCAACCCACGTTTTGGGAATCCAACACCCCGTGTGGCAGAGACACCATCAGGTATGCTTAATGCCATTGGACTGCAAAATCCGGGTGTTGATGCTGTCTTGTCTGAAAAACTCCCATGGTTACAGGAACATTATCCTGAGTTGCCAATCATTGCGAATGTGGCTGGATTTTCTAACGAAGAATATGCAGAAGTCTCTCACAAGATTTCCAAAGCTAGTAACGTCAAGGCAATCGAGCTTAACATCTCCTGTCCAAATGTGGACCATGGCAATAACGGTCTTCTCATAGGACAAGTACCAGAACTTGCCTATGCAGCCGTAAAGGCCAGTGTTTCTCACTCTGATGTGCCCGTCTATGTCAAACTGACACCAAGCGTGGCTGACATTACAAGTGTTGCCAAGGCAGTCGAAGATGCCGGTGCGACAGGTTTCACCATGATTAACACCTTGGTTGGTACACGCTATGATTTGGTGACTCGCAAACCAATCATTGCCAATGGTCAAGGTGGTATGTCAGGACCAGCTGTCTTCCCAGTAGCCCTTAAACTCATCCGCCAAGTTGCTCTAGCGTCAGACCTCCCAATCATCGGTATGGGGGGCGTTGACAGTGCCGAAGCGGCTATCGAAATGTTCATCGCTGGTGCCTCAGCCATCGGTGTCGGAACAGCAAACTTCGCAGATCCCTATGCCTGCCCTAAAATCATTGATCGTCTCCCTGAAGTCATGGACAAGTATGGCATCACAACTCTTGAGGACTTGCGTGAGGAAGTTCGAACAGACTTGTTGGGGAAATAAGGAAAGCAATCTCTTTACAATAAATAAAAATCGAAGTCCTATCGTTAGGGCTTCATTTTTTAGATAAGACATTAGAATATATTGATGATTAGAATTGTGGTGATATAATATATGTCATAAAATACTCTGAGGTAGCTTATGAGCGATTTATATAGTCAAAGGTCCAATTATTACCTGTCCTTATCTGAACAAAGAATTATCATTAAAAATGATAATAAAGAGATTGTCAAAGAAGTGTCCATTTCACTCGTTGATAATGTATTACTTTTTGGTAATGCACAACTGACCACCCAACTCATCAAAGCCTTGTCAAAGAACAAGGTGAATGTTTACTATTTCTCAAATGTTGGTCAATTTATTTCTAGTATTGAAACCCACAGGCAGGACGAATTCCAAAAGCAAGAGTTGCAAGCAAAGGCTTATTTTGAAGAGGATTTCCGTTTAGAGGTTGCGAGGAGTATTGCTACGACCAAGGTGAGGCACCCAATTGCCTTACTTAGAGAGTTTGATACGGATGGTCTACTAGATACCTCAGATTATTCTAGGTTTGAAGATAGTGTCAATGATATTCAGAAAGCTTATTCCATTACAGAAATTATGGGTTACGAAGGTCGCCTTGCGAAATCCTATTTTTACTATCTGAATTTACTCGTTCCTAATGACTTTCATTTTAATGGTAGGAGTAGACGGCCTGGGGAGGATTGTTTTAACAGTGCCCTCAATTTTGGCTATAGTATCTTATATTCTTGCTTAATGGGCTGATTAAGAAAAACGGGCTAAGCTTGGGATTTGGGGTAATTCACAAGCATCATCAGCATCATGCGACCTTGGCCAGTGATTTAATGGAAGAATGGAGACCTATCATCGTCGATAATACGCTTATGGAGTTGGTACGAAATGGTAAACTTCTTTTAAGTCATTTTGAAAATAAGGATCAAGACTTCATACTCACCCATGAAGGCAGAGAAATCTTTGCACGGGCTTTACGTTCAAGAATATTAGAAGTCCATCAGTATATTGAGTTAGATAAAAAACGCTATTCTTTTCTTTATACAGCAGATAGGCAAATCAAGAGTTTGATTAGGGCTTTTAGAGAACTTGACCCTAGTCTCTATGAGACAAGTTACACAGGAGGGCATTAATGGGACTTTACTTTAACCTCAGCGAAGAAGAGCGTGAGTTTGCCAAACAAAAAACCATGTTTTGTCTGATTATTTATGATATTCGAAGTAACAAACGTAGACTTAAACTCTCGAAATTACTTGAGGGTTATGGCGTGAGGGTGCAAAAATCCTGTTTCGAAGTCGACCTGTCAAGAAATGATTATCAGTCTCTCCTTAAGGATATCGAGGGCTTCTACAAGGCTGATGAAGAAGACAGCATAATAGTGTATGTGACAACCAAAGAAGAGGTGACTAGTTTTAGCCCCTACCATAGTGCTGAAAAATTAGATGACATTCTCTTCTTCTAAGCCTTTATAGACCTTTAATCATATGGTACACTATAGATAGTGTTTCCAGTAGGTCCTACATCTTGTGCCTCTAGCAACTGCCTAGAGCACAAGATATGGGGATATAAACCTAATTACCTCGAGAGGGGACGGAAACGCTTTCTAGCTCGCTATAATTACCCATTCCTAGAAAGATATAAACCTAATTACCTCGAGAGGGGACTTTTTTGAAAATTTTGAAAACAGTATTGATACCGCTTCCAGAAAGTGTTAGACTAAAAGCACATTAAGGGCGCCCCAATGAGTTGAAAAGTACTTTCAGCTTTTGGGGTTTTTTCATACAAAGATGAAGGAGTCGAATGAAAAAATTAGTATTTACTTTTAAAAGGATCGACCATCCTGCACAAGATTTGGCTGTTAAATTTCATGGCTTCTTGATGGAGCAGTTGGATAGTGACTATGTTGATTATCTGCATCAGCAGCAAACAAATCCCTATGCGACCAAGGTAATCCAAGGGAAAGAAAACACGCAGTGGGTTGTACATCTGCTCACAGACGACATCGAGGATAAGGTTTTTATGACCTTATTACAGATTAAAGAGGTGTCCTTAAACGATCTGCCTAAACTCAGTGTCGAAAAAGTTGAGATTCAGGAGTTGGGGGCAGATAAACTGTTAGAGATTTTCAATAGTGAGGAAAATCAAACCTATTTTTCAATTATTTTTGAGACTCCAACAGGTTTTAAATCTCAAGGTTCCTACGTCATCTTCCCGTCTATGCGTTTGATTTTTCAAAGTTTGATGCAAAAGTATGGAAGGTTGGTTGAAAATCAACCTGAAATTGAAGAGGATACCTTAGATTACCTATCTGAACACAGCACTATCACGAATTATCGCTTGGAGACGAGTTATTTCAGGGTGCACAGGCAACGAATTCCTGCCTTTAGAGGAAAGTTAACCTTTAAAGTACAAGGCGCCCAAACTCTAAAAGCTTATGTCAAAATGCTTCTAACATTCGGTGAATATTCAGGTCTTGGCATGAAAACGAGTCTCGGTATGGGAGGGATAAAGCTTGAAGAAAGAAAAGATTGATTTATTTTACGGAGCTCTTTTGCATGATATCGGTAAGGTCATTCAAAGGGCGACAGGAGAACGAAAAAAACACGCCTTGGTAGGCGCGGATTGGTTTGATGAGATTGCTGATAATCAAGTTATTTCCGATCAAATTAGATATCACATGGCTAACTACCAGAGTGATAAACTTGGAAATGACCATCTTGCTTACATAACTTATATCGCTGATAACATTGCCTCTGGTGTCGACAGAAGACAGTCAAATGAGGAGAGTGACGAGGATACATCAGCTAAGATTTGGGATACCTATACAAACCAGGCTGATATTTTTAACGTTTTTGGGGCACAAACGGATAAACGCTACTTTAAACCGACGGTTCTAAACTTGAAATCTAAACCTAACTTTGCGTCGGCAACATATGAACCTTTCTCAAAAGGTGATTATGCGGCAATTGCGACTCGTATCAAAAATGAATTGGCAGAATTTGAGTTTAATCAAGTACAAATTGACTCTTTGTTAAATCTGTTCGAAGCAACCCTCTCTTTTGTGCCTTCTTCGACTAATACTAAAGAAATCGCTGATATTTCACTTGCTGATCATAGTCGTCTGACAGCAGCTTTTGCTCTAGCCATCTATGATTACTTGGAAGACAAAGGTCGTCATAACTATAAGGAGGACTTGTTTACTAAAGCATCAGCCTTTTATGAGGAAGAAGCTTTTCTCCTAGCTAGCTTTGACTTATCAGGGATTCAAGACTTTATCTATAATATTAATATTGCGACGAATGGTGCTGCTAAACAATTGAAGGCTAGATCTTTATATCTTGACTTTATGAGCGAGTATATAGCAGACAGTTTACTTGATAAACTAGGCCTCAATCGGGCTAATATGCTCTATGTCGGTGGGGGACATGCTTACTTTGTCCTAGCCAATACTGAAAAAACGGTAGAAACACTCGTTCAATTTGAAAAAGATTTCAATCAATTTTTATTGGCAAATTTCCAAACCAGATTATATGTTGCCTTTGGTTGGGGAAGCTTTGCGGCTAAGGATATCATGAGCGAACTGAACTCACCTGAAAGCTATAGACAGGTCTATCAAAAGGCTAGTCGCATGATTTCTGAGAAAAAAATCTCAAGGTATGATTATCAAACCCTTATGTTGTTGAACAGGGGCGGTAAATCTTCTGAAAGAGAGTGCGAGATTTGTCATTCCGTTGAGAATTTAGTTGCTTATCATGACCAAAAAGTGTGTGACATTTGTCGAGGCTTGTATCAATTTTCTAAAGAGATTGCCCATGACCATTTCATTATCACTGAAAATGAAGGGCTTCCTATTGGTCCGAACGCATGTCTTAAAGGTGTTGCATTTGAAAAGCTGAGCCAAGAAGCTTTTTCCCGTGTCTATGTCAAAAATGACTATAAGGCTGGTACAGTTAAGGCAACCCATGTTTTTGTTGGAGATTACCAGTGTGATGAAATATACAAGTATGCTGCCTTATCTAAAAACGAAAATGGGTTAGGTATTAAACGTTTAGCTGTTGTACGTCTTGACGTGGATGATTTGGGAGCAGCCTTTATGGCTGGCTTCTCCCAACAAGGAAATGGGCAATATAGTACTCTATCACGCTCAGCCACTTTCTCTCGAAGCATGAGTCTTTTCTTCAAGGTTTATATTAACCAGTTTGCTAGTGATAAGAAGCTCTCTATCATCTATGCTGGTGGGGATGATGTTTTTGCTATTGGCTCTTGGCAAGATATTATTGCCTTTACTGTTGAACTTCGTGAGAACTTCATTAAATGGACAAATGGAAAACTAACACTATCAGCTGGTATCGGTCTGTTTGCTGATAAGACCCCTATTAGCTTAATGGCACATCAAACAGGGGAGCTAGAAGAAGCAGCTAAAGGCAATGAGAAAGATAGTATTTCACTCTTTAGTTCCGACTATACCTTTAAATTTGATCGGTTTATCACTAATGTTTACGACGATAAGTTAGAGCAGATTCGCTATTTCTTTAATCACCAAGATGAACGAGGCAAGAATTTCATTTATAAATTGATTGAATTGCTTCGAAATTATGATCGTATGAATATGGCACGTTTAGCTTATTATTTAACACGACTTGAAGAATTGACGCGTGAAACAGACAGGGATAAATTTAAAACATTTAAAAATTTATTCTATTCTTGGTACACAAATAAGGATGATAAGGATAGAAAAGAAGCAGAGTTAGCCTTGCTTCTCTATATCTATGAGATTAGAAAGGATTAGGATATGACAATCTTGACTGATGAGAATTACGTTGATATTGCAGAAAAAGCAATTCTAAAACTAGAAAGAAATACTAGGAACAGAAAGAATCCTGATGCCTTCTTTCTTACAACAAGTAAGCTCAGAAACTTGCTGAGCTTAACTAGTACACTTTTTGATGAGAGTAAGGTCAAAGAATATGATGCTCTCCTTGATCGTATTGCTTATTTAAGAGTACAATTTGTCTACCAAGCAGGTAGAGAGATTGCAGTAAAAGATCTGATAGAAAAGGCTCAAATTCTTGAGGCTCTTAAGGAAATCAAAGATAGAGAGACACTTCAAAGATTTTGTAGATATATGGAAGCATTAGTAGCCTATTTCAAGTTTTATGGAGGTAAAGATTAATGACATTCGCTAAGATTAAATTTTCAGCTCAAATTCGTTTAGAGACAGGCCTCCATATTGGTGGAAGCGATGCTTTTGCAGCCATTGGTGCAATCGATTCGCCTGTTATTAAAGATCCTATTACCAACCTACCGATCATTCCTGGTTCAAGTCTCAAAGGAAAAATGAGAACGCTTCTTGCCAAGGTTTATAATGAAAAGGTAGCTGAGAAACCAAGCGATGACAGTGATATTCTTAGCCGTTTATTTGGGAATAGTAAAGATAAACGATTCAAAATGGGACGCTTGATTTTTCGTGATGCCTTCTTGTCAAACGCTGATGAGCTAGACTCTCTTGGGGTAAGAAGTTATACAGAAGTAAAATTTGAAAATACAATTGACCGTATCACTGCCGAAGCTAATCCAAGACAAATTGAACGTGCTATTCGTACCAGTACTTTTGATTTCGAGTTGATTTATGAAATTACAGATGAGAATGAAAATCAAGTCGAAGAAGATTTCAAAGTGATTCGAGATGGTTTAAAACTGCTTGAACTTGATTATCTTGGTGGTTCTGGATCTCGAGGTTACGGTAAGGTTGCTTTTGAAAACCTCAAAGCTACTACCGTATTTGGTAATTATGATGTTAAAACATTAAATGAACTTTTAACTGCGGAGGTCTAATATGACCTATAAACTGTATATTATGACCTTTCAGAATGCTCATTTTGGTTCGGGCACTCTTGATAGCTCAAAATTAACATTCTCAGCAGACCGTATCTTCTCAGCACTAGTGCTAGAATCCCTAAAAATGGGAAAACTCGATGCATTTCTTGCGGAAGCTAACCAAGACAAGTTCACGCTCACAGATGCCTTTCCATTTCAATTTGGTCCCTTTTTGCCGAAACCTATTGGTTATCCCAAACATGACCAAATAGATCAATCAGTTGATGTCAAAGAGGTTCGCCGTCAAGCAAAATTGTCTAAGAAACTGCAATTTCTTGCTCTAGAAAATGTTGACGATTATATCAATGGAGAGTTATTTGAAAATGAAGAGCATGCAGTCATCGATACTGTGACAAAAAATCAACCACATAAGGACGGCAATCTTTATCAGGTAGCTACAACCAGATTTTCAAATGATACGTCGCTTTACGTCATCGCAAACGAATCTGATTTGCTTAATGAGTTGATGTCTAGTCTTCAGTATTCAGGTCTTGGTGGAAAGCGTTCAAGTGGTTTTGGTCGTTTTGAGTTAGATATTCAAAATATCCCACTAGAATTGTCAGATAGACTGACTAAGAATCATTCAGATAAAGTGATGAGTCTTACGACAGCACTTCCTGTAGATGCTGACCTTGAAGAAGCAATGGAAGATGGACATTACTTATTAACTAAATCAAGTGGTTTTGCATTTAGTCATGCCACCAATGAGAATTATCGTAAGCAGGATCTTTACAAATTTGCTTCTGGTTCAACTTTTAGTAAAACATTTGAAGGTCAGATTGTTGATGTGAGACCACTTGATTTCCCTCATGCTGTTTTAAATTATGCTAAACCACTCTTCTTTAAATTGGAGGTATAAAAATGAAAAATGACTATAGAACATTTAAATTAAGCCTCCTGACACTTGCTCCAATTCATATTGGTAATGGAGAGAAGTATACCTCTAGAGAATTTATCTATGAAAATAAGAAGTTTTACTTTCCTGACATGGGGAAATTCTATAATAAAATGGTGGAGAAGAGGCTTGCTGAAAAGTTTGAAGCATTTCTAATTCAAACTCGTCCAAATGCACGTAATAATCGTCTTATTTCCTTCTTAAATGATAACCGAATTGCAGAGCGTTCTTTTGGAGGTTATAGTATCTCTGAAACAGGTTTAGAATCGGACAAAAATCCTGATTCAACCGGAGCTATTAACGAAGTTAATAAATTTATTCGAGATGCTTTTGGAAATCCCTACATTCCTGGTAGCTCACTAAAAGGTGCTATTCGTACCATTTTAATGAATACTACCCCTAAGTGGAATAATGAAAATGCTGTAAATGACTTTGGAAGATTTCCGAAAGAGAATAAGAACCTTATCCCTTGGGGACCAAAAAAGGGAAAAGAATACGATGATTTGTTTAACGCAATTCGTGTGAGTGATAGTAAGCCTTTTGATAATAAGAGTCTTATCTTAGTGCAGAAATGGGATTATTCAGCGAAAACAAATAAAGCTAAACCACTTCCCTTGTATAGAGAATCAATCTCTCCATTAACAAAAATTGAATTTGAGATTACAACAACCACTGATGAAGCTGGAAGATTGATTGAAGAATTAGGTAAGAGAGCACAAGCGTTTTATAAAGACTATAAGGCATTTTTCCTATCTGAATTTCCTGATGATAAGATTCAAGCCAATCTACAATACCCAATTTATTTAGGTGCGGGGAGCGGTGCTTGGACAAAGACTCTATTTAAGCAAGCTGATGGTATTTTACAAAGACGATACAGTCGAATGAAAACTAAAATGGTTAAAAAAGGAGTTCTTAAGCTCACAAAAGCACCTCTTAAAACAGTTAAGATTCCATCTGGTAATCATTCATTAGTCAAGAACCACGAGTCCTTTTATGAAATGGGAAAAGCTAATTTCATGATTAAGGAGATTGATAAATGAGAGTACTTATATCAGCTGTAGGTGACACAGACCCTTTTAGAAATTTTCATGATGGCGCCTTAATTCATATTGCAAGAAAATATCGTCCCGAAAAAGTTATATTGATTTTTTCAGAACATACTGCAAAAAAAAACAAGGTAATATTGAAAAAGCCTTGTTTTCTATTGCTCCTAATTATGAGCCTGAACTCATAATTCATGATCCCATTATTAGTGATAATGAGGTTCATATTTTTGATGTGATGTTTCAACGTTTCTCTGATATTTTGCAAGAATACTATACTAAAGAAGATGAATTTATCTTGAATCTTTCTAGTGCAACACCACAAATCAAATCTGCTCTATTTGTGATTAATCGTTTAAATGGTATCAATATCAAAGCGGTTAAAGTTTGGAGTCCCGAACACGCTTCAAACGAGAATATCGGTCATGATAATGATGAGAATATCGATGAACTCATCAAAGTCAATGAAGATAATAAAGTCAATTTCATTGATCGAACGATTGAAGATAATGCCGAAAAATTTAGTCAGGCTCTATTGAAGAAAACTGCTCGAGATTTTATTGAGAAGTTTGATTATAAGGCGGCACTAGATATTCTAGACCAATTATCAGATTTCCCGAATTTAAAAAGTCTTAGAGAAGAAATCCGTGATGTTGTCAACTGTCTGTCTAAAAAGAAAATCGCTTATATTCGTGAGAAACTATACGATTTTTCCCGAGTTTTCAAAAATCAGTCTATTCTTTCAGATATCCTATCGTTTCCTCTCGATGACTCCCAAAAGAAGGCTTTGAATTACTATTTGATGATTGATGTTTTAAAAGAACGTGAGCATATTGCTGATGTCTTAATTAAGGCAAAATCACTAGCTGAATTTGTCATCGAAGAAATCATCAAAAAAGATCATGAGGGCTTAATTGTATTTGATGGCAATCTGCCAAAACTTAATCCAAGTTTTCCTGATTGTGAGGCAATTTTAGACGATATTGATAAGAAAATGAAAAAATCTAGGGGTATTGAAGACACTGAAGAACGCATTTTTTCAGTACAATCTACACTCAATCTATTATCTTACCTGAATATCCTTGAGTTCTATGAATATGATTCTCAGCTTCAGACAGCGATTAATGGCATTTTAAGTTTGAATGGTGAACGAAATAAAGTTGCTCACGGTTTGTCAGAAATTGATACGCGATTATTAAGTCGTAAGAAGTTAAAACAACTTTCTGAAAACTTGCGATTGCTTCTTGTTGATTGTTTGGGTATTGATTCAAGCTATTTTAATTACTATGACAAACAAAATAAAGAGCTTACAAAGATGCTTGAATAGATATTTGGGTGTCATCCCCCTTTGACATTCCATTATAAAAGCGCTATAATAGAATAAATTGAATGTACCTTTAATCGAGTCCAGAGAGGCGAGAAAGGTGTACTGAGATGCTACGGCATCACTAAAGGGTAGGGACTGCCCTATTTTCGTGCAACCTTCGCTGACTGGCGGAGGTTTTTTGTGTGAAAGGATATAAGAAATGAGAGAAAATCGTCCTGTTATTGCCCTTGATTTCCCGACTCTTGAGGATGTGAAGGCTTTCCTTGCTAAGTTTCCTGCTGATGAAAAGCTCTATGTGAAGATTGGTATGGAACTTTACTATGCAGCTGGTCCTGAGATTGTACGCTACGTTAAAGAGCTTGGCCATAGTGTTTTCCTTGACCTTAAGCTTCACGATATTCCAAATACTGTCAAATCAGCTATGCGTGTCTTGTCTAACCTTGGCGTTGATATGACAAATGTGCATGCGGCTGGTGGTGTGGAGATGATGAAAGCTGCGCGTGAAGGCTTGGGAGAGGGACCAATCTTGATTGCTGTAACCCAGTTGACCTCTACGTCTGAAGAGCAGATGCGTGATTTTCAAAATATCCAAACCACACTTCAAGAATCAGTGGTTCATTATGCTCAGAAAACTGCTGAAGCAGGTCTCAATGGTGTTGTCTGTTCAGCACACGAAGTAGCCAAAATCAAAGAAGCAACTAACCAAGACTTCGTTTGTTTGACACCTGGTATTCGTCCAGCAGGAGCAGCGGTTGGTGACCAAAAACGGGTCATGACACCTGATGATGCTCATCAAATTGGTTCAGACTACATTGTTGTCGGTCGCCCAATTACGCAAGCTGAAGATCCAGTGGCAGCTTATCACGACATCAAGGCCCAATGGAACGATCAATAAATTTTCAAAAATACCTGATTTCTTAAGAAAAATAGAAAGAATTGGGTTATAATAAACTATAGAAAACGCTTTACGGAGGAACATAATTATGACATTAGCATCACAAATTGCTTCAGACTTGCTAGATATCAAAGCGGTTTACCTTAAACCTGAAGAGCCATTTACATGGGCATCAGGAATTAAATCACCAATCTACACTGATAACCGTATCACTTTGTCTTATCCTGAAACACGTACGCTTATTGAAAATGGGTTCGTGAAAAAGATTAAAGAAGAGTTTCCGGAAGTAGAAGTAATTGCTGGTACTGCAACTGCGGGTATTCCTCACGGTGCAATCATTGCAGACAAAATGAACCTTCCATTTGCTTACATCCGTAGCAAGCCAAAAGATCACGGTGCTGGTAACCAGATCGAAGGCCGTGTGGTTAAAGGCGAAAAAATGGTTGTTGTTGAAGACTTGATTTCAACTGGTGGGTCAGTACTTGATGCTGTCGCTGCTGCAGAGCGTGAAGGGGCTGATGTTATTGGTGTTGTGGCTATCTTCACTTACGAATTGCCAAAAGCTGAGAAAAACTTCGCAGAAGCTGGTGTGAAATTGGTCACTCTTTCAAACTACACTGAGTTGATTAAGGTTGCTAAAGTTAAAGGTTACATCACTGCAGACGGACTTCGACTCTTGAAGAAATTCAAAGAAAACCAAGAAACTTGGCAAGACTAATTATTATGATTTAAGGCGGAACGTTTTAGGCGTTTCGCTTTTTTTAGTATAATTTAGAAGATAATAGAAGCAGGAGATTATGAGATGACAATAAATGAGTGGTCAGATGTGACAGCAATGGCTGAAGCCGTACAAAATAAGATGGTCAGTCCTCGAGAACTAGTAAAGAATACTATAAGTGAAGCGTAGAGGACGAATACTAAAATCAATGCTATCGTCAGTCAACGTTACGAGAAAGCATTGGTAGAAGCAGAAAATCGAGATTTTTCTGATAAGCCTTTTTCAGGAGTACCAATTTTCCTGAAGGATTTAGGTCAGGAGCAAGCCGGGGAGCCTTCAACAGCAGGTTCTCGCCTATTTACAAGTTACCATGCTAAAGAAACGGATAACTATGTCAAGAAGCTTGAAGAACTGGGCTTCATTATTTTAGGGCGTTCTAGCACTCCTGAGTTTGGTTTCAAAAATATTAGTGATGCCCAGATTCATGGTTCTGTCAATCTGCCTGACGATGTGACACGGAATGCTGGAGCGGGTCAAGTTGAAGCTGAAGATTTCTCTGATAAAGCTGCTGATAAGGCTAAAGAAGTTAATGAAAATGTTGACAAGGCTGCTGAAAAAGTTGCTGACAAAGCCGACGATGTGAAATAATTAAGCATAAAAAAAGCGCTCATAATATATGAGCGCTTTTTTTATGCAATTTATTCAACACCTTGCATCAAACCTTGAATACGCTTTGATAGGAAGACGAGAACAATACCAAGTACAACAGAACCTAATCCGAAGTAAGAGAAGTAAGCTACTTCAGATTTGGCGTTATACAACGTCACCAGTTGTGCGTTCAAAGCAGAACCTACCGATGATGACAAGAACCACATTGACATCATTTGAGAATTAAAGGCTTTTGGTGCCAACTTAGTTGTGACGGATAGGCCGACAGGTGAAATTAACATTTCACCGAGGATAACAAGGGCCCATGAACCAACTAACCATAGTGGTGATACTTTACCACTTGTGCCATACAAAGCACCAGGAATGGCCATTAGCAAGAAGCTTAAGCCGGCAAACATCAAACCAACGGCAAACTTTGTTGGTGATGATGGTTGGTTTTTCTTCCAGGCAGTCCATAGCCAAGCGAAGAATGGTGTGTAAAGCATGATGAACAGTGGGTTCAATGATTGGAACCATGAGACAGGGAACCAAGATGAATCAACACGTTCAGCAGCAAATGTTGCCAACACAACTGAGCCTTGTTCTTCAATCGCCCAGAACAAAACAGCAGCGATGAAAAGTGGGATGTAAGACACAACACGCAAATGTTCAGTTGACGTCACCTTCACTGAAGAAATCATCCAAGCAAAATAGAAAACCGGAATGGCGATCGCAACAATCGTCAAGAGATTGATGTAGGCAGGTAATGAATTCCAACCGACAAGGTTCATCACAACGATGATTGCAATAAAGCCAGCAACAGCTAAGCTTACCTTAACCAGTAATGGCTTAACTTCTTCTGGTGCTAGTGGATCAGTTGGGCGCAAGTAATGCGGATCCAATGTTTTCTTACCACCGAAGTAATAAACCAGCAAACCAATAAACATACCGATTGCTGCCAATGAGAAGGCCACGTGGTAACCTGCAGCTTCTTGTGCAGCACCAACAATAAGTGGTGCAATGAACGCACCCAAGTTAATACCAAACACAAAGATTGAGAAACCAGCGTCACGACGACGATCATGTTCGTCATACAATGTCCCAACCAATGTTGAAACGTTTGGCTTCAAGAAACCAGTTCCTATAATAATTAAGATGATTGACCCAAACAATGCGCTTGCGCCAAAAGGCAAAGCGAGCACGATATGTCCAAGCATGATGAGAACACCACCCCAGAATACAGCTGGACGTGCTCCGATGATACGATCGGCTACGAAACCACCGATCGTACCAGAAAGGTAAACCATTGAAGCGTAAATTGCCATGATTGATGCGGCTGTTGCTCGTGTAATGTGTAGATCACCAGTACTGATGAGGAACCACATATAGTAAAGCAAGATGGCGCGCATACCATAGTATGAGAAACGCTCCCACATTTCAGTCATGAATAGTGTTGACAGTCCTAAAGGTTGCCCGAAAAATGTCTTTCCTTTGTCTTCCATAAAATCCCCCGGTTGATTTTTGATACGTTATTATTGAATTAACAACGTTACAAACATATTTATTAAAAATATCCTTCTATTTTATGCTAAAATGGTGTAAAATACAAATTATTTACCCAATTTAGTATCAAAATAATATCATATTAGCCGTGCTTAACCGATAGGTTTGAAAGTTCTATAATGAAGTTAGCCACCTCGCCTTGCTTAAAAATATTTGTTTTA
>OLRQ01000736.1_pt1 | contig 31411 bp, 33 predicted proteins | sample 1671971 | NCBI WGS metagenome assembly OLRQ01 (sample SAMEA3136631, study PRJEB25190) | human gut metagenome | biome: human gut; feature: human-associated habitat; material: faeces | place: Austria | collected 2013
ATTTAACACAGAATCCACCACAGGAAGAACCGGACCGGCAGTATTACTATATAGCAAAGGCAAGACAGTATGTGCAGGAAAAAAGCCGGAAAAAGGGACGGCCTCTTACATTTTGCGTCAATACCTTTGGATGTCAGATGAATGCGAGGGATTCCGAAAAATTAATTGGAATCTTAGAACAGATCGGATATGTAAAAAAAGAGACTGAAGATGCGGATTTTGTAATCTATAATACCTGTACCGTTCGTGAAAATGCCAATAACAAAGTCTATGGCCGCCTCGGATACCTGCACAGCCAGAAAAAAAAGAATCTGGATATGATGATCGGGCTTTGTGGCTGCATGATGCAGGAGCCGGAAGTTGTAGAAAAGATACGGACAAGCTATCGTTTTGTGGATCTGGTATTTGGAACGCATAACATCTATAAATTTGCAGAATTGATCGTAGCTGCATTTGAATCCAAAGGAATGATCGTTGACATCTGGAAAGACACTGACAAAATCGTAGAGGATTTACCGGTAGAACGTAAATATACATTCAAATCCGGTGTCAATATCATGTTCGGATGCAACAATTTCTGCAGCTATTGTATTGTTCCATATGTGCGTGGAAGAGAGCGCAGCCGCGATCCAAAAGACATTCTCCGTGAGATCGAACGGCTTGTAGCAGACGGTGTCGTAGAAGTCATGCTCTTAGGGCAGAATGTCAATTCCTATGGCAAGAACTTAGAGCATCCGATGACGTTTGCACAGTTGTTAGAAGAAGTAGAAAAAATCGACGGTTTAGAGCGGATCCGTTTTATGACTTCGCATCCAAAGGATCTATCCGATGAATTGATAGAAGTGTTAGGAAAATCGAAAAAAATCTGCAAACACTTGCATCTTCCGTTACAATCCGGCAGCAGCCGCATCTTAAAAGAGATGAACCGTCATTATACGAAAGAGCAGTATCTAGAACTGGTAAAGAAAATCCGTGCGGCAGTTCCTGATATTGCACTTACGACAGATATCATTGTCGGATTTCCGGGTGAGACAGAGGAAGATTTCCTAGAAACCATGGAAGTTGTAAAAGAAGTGCAGTATGACAGTGCATTTACCTTTATTTATTCAAAACGTACCGGAACTCCGGCGGCGACAAAAGAAGATCAGGTGTCGCCAGAGGTGGTAAAAGACCGTTTTGACCGGTTGCTACATGTCGTCCAGGAGATCGGAAGTCAAAAAGCCGGTGCATTACAGGGAACGGTACAAAAAGTTCTGATCGAAGAGATCAACGCACAGGATGAACATCTTGTTACCGGAAGACTGAGCAATAATTCCGTTGTCCATGTACCGGGTGGTGCGGATCTGATCGGAAAGATTGTAAATGTTTCCTTAGATGAATGTAAAGGTTTTTATTATCTTGGCACTTTAGCAGAAGGCAGATAGGACATGGATCACACAAAAAAGCGTTTTGGAAAAAAGGATGCTGTTTTTATCGGACTGCTTCTGATCATCGCCATTCTCATCTTTTTCTTTACGAACTATTTTCAAAAAGAAACAGGTGCTATGGTAACAGTGACGGTTGACGGCAAAGTCTACGGAACTTATGATTTAGAAAAAGAGCAGACCATCAATATTAAAGCAGGGGATAAAACCACAAATATCTTAAAGATTTCAGACGGAAAGGCAAAAATGCTTACCGCCGATTGCCCGGATCAGCTCTGTGTCCACCAGCAGGCGATTTCAAAAAAAAATCAGACCATCGTATGTCTGCCAAATAAAGTAGTAGCAGAAGTCACCGGAAACACGAAAAAAGATTACGATGCTGTTGTGCAGTAAAGGAGTACTATGAATAAAAAGACCGCATATTTAGGGTTATTTTTAGCATTGGCATTGATATGCAGCTATATTGAAAGTCTGATACCATTCTATTTCGGAATCCCAGGTGTAAAGTTAGGGCTTACCAACATCGTGGTAGTGATGATGCTCTATTGCATCGGTGCGAAAGAAGCGTTGCTGGTTTCTTTACTGCGGATTGTTTTAGCTGGATTTATGTTCGGCAATATGTTCAGCATCCTCTACAGCCTTGCAGGCGGGATATTGAGCTTTTTTATCATGTATCTGCTGAAAAGATATACCGGACTGCACGTCATCTCTATCAGTGCCGCAGGCGGGATCAGCCACAACATCGGACAGCTGTTCGTTGCAGCACTTGTAGTAGAAAATTATAACATCCTTTACTATGCTTCCGTACTTATCATAGCCGGGATCATTACCGGAATTGTGATCGGCATTGTGGCACAGGAAGTCATCCTGAGACTGAATCAGCGGATTGATTTTTAAACAGAGAGAGGAATACATTATGTATGCATATATCAAAGGAATCCTTGCAGAAATTACAGAAGATGCGATTATCGTAGAAAATCAGGGCATCGGATATGAGATTGCCGTTCCGGGACAGGTATTTGATTACCTGCCGTCCGTCGGTGAAGAGGTAAAAATCTACACCTATCACTATGTGCGTGAAGATGCCATTTTACTCTACGGATTTCTGACAAAAGAAGATGTGCGGATATTTAAAATGCTCATCGGAGTCAGCGGCATCGGACCCAAGGGAGCACTTGCTATCCTTTCCGTATTATCAACCGATGATCTGCGTTTTGCCATCTTAGGAGACGATGCAAAAGCCATTGCAAAGGCTCCGGGAGTCGGTGCAAAGACCGCCCAGCGTGTGATCATCGAGTTAAAGGATAAATTGAGCTTAGAAGATGCTTTTGAACAAAAACTTGCAAATCAGGCACAAAAAGCAGAGTTAAACCCGACTGTAGGAGTAAAAAATGAAGCAATTCTTGCATTAACTTCTTTGGGTTACTCCCAAAGTGAAGCCTTAAAAGTATTGCAGGGCATTGAAATTTCACCGGACGATCAGGTAGAGGATGTATTAAAAATGGCATTAAAACAGATGGCATTTTTATAAACTTCGCATAAAAAGGAGAGTTACTCATGGAAAAACGGGTCATATCCACCCAGATTCAGGAAGAAGATTTAAAAATTGAAAAGAGCCTGCGTCCGCAGACTTTATCGGAATATATCGGACAGGAAAAAGCAAAGGAAAATCTGAAGGTCTATATTGAGGCGGCTAAAAACCGCGGGGAATCCTTAGACCATGTATTGTTCTACGGACCTCCGGGACTTGGAAAGACCACCTTAGCAGGGATCATCGCAAACGAAATGGGTGTCCATATGAAGGTAACCTCCGGTCCGGCAATCGCAAAACCGGGAGAGATGGCTGCAATCTTAAGCAATCTGCAGGAGGGCGATTTATTGTTCGTGGACGAGATCCATCGTCTGAACCGGCAGGTGGAAGAAGTACTGTATCCGGCAATGGAGGATTATGCCATTGACATTATGATGGGAAAAGGCGCCTCGGCACGTTCCATACGTCTTGACCTTCCGAAATTTACCTTAGTCGGTGCGACCACAAGGGCAGGACTGCTTTCCGCACCGTTAAGAGACCGATTCGGTGTCGTACATCATTTAGAATTTTATACGCCGGAAGAATTAAAAGTGATCATCCGGCATTCCGCCATTATCTTAGGTGTTGAAATTGATGAAAAAGGCGCTTTGGAATTAGCCAGACGTTCCCGTGGAACACCAAGACTTGCCAACCGCCTGTTGAAAAGAGTCCGTGATTTTGCGGAAGTCAAATACGATGGAAAGATCAATGAAGAAGTTGCTGCCTTTGCACTGGATCTGTTAGAGGTAGACAAACTCGGACTGGATACAAACGACCGCAATATCCTCTATACGATCATAGAAAAATTCAACGGCGGTCCGGTCGGTTTAGATACACTTGCCGCAGCGATCGGCGAAGATTCCGGCACGATCGAAGATGTCTATGAGCCATATCTTGTGAAAAACGGATTTATTAACCGAACACCAAAAGGGCGTGTGGCAACGGATTTTGCCTATCATCATTTTGGTATTGCGAAACCATAGGAAAACAAGTATAATGTACTACATATAGTAGATGCGTGAGAAAAATACATAGATATGGTCGATGGGAGAGAACAATGTCAGCAAAGACGAATGCAGAAGTTGTAATTGGAGGAAAAGTATATACATTAAGCGGATTTGAAAGTGAAGAGTATCTGCAAAAAATCGCCTCCTATATAAATACGAAAATTTCCGAAGCGGAGGAATTGGATTCCTTTAAACATCTGACACCGGATATGAGGGCAATCCTGACAGAATTAAATATTGCGGATGACTATTTCAAAGCAAAAGCACAGGTCGAAAAATTAGAACTGGATTTAGAAGCAAAAGAGCGTGAGATCTACAATCTGAAACACGATCTGATCTCGAATCAGGTGCAGACGGAAACAAATACGCAAAGGATTGAAGAATTAGAAGCCGAAAACAAGGAATTATTATTAAATAAAACCAAATTAGAGGCTGCATTAGAAGATTCCCTGCTAGGGAAAGTAACCTCCGCAAAGACGGATAAAAAAGAAGAAAAGGAAACCACTTGAAAGCTATAGAGTTATTGTCTCCTGCGGGAGCCTATCCAATTTTAAAAGCAGTCATCGGGGCAGGCGCAGATGCGGTATATGTCGGCGGCCCTGCTTTTGGTGCAAGAGCTTATGCCGATAATTTTTCTAAAGAGGAACTGTTAGAATCCATTGACTATGCTCATATTCATAACAGAAAAGTCTATCTGACGGTCAATACACTGCTCAAAGAACGTGAAATGGAAGAGCAGCTTTTTGACTATCTGCTTCCATACTACGAACAGGGACTAGACGCTGTCATTGTACAGGATTTTGGTGTACTGACGTTTATCCGTGAAGCATTTCCACAACTTTCCATCCATGCAAGTACCCAGATGACGGTAACCGGAACTGACGGAGCAGCATTTTTACAAAAACAGGGTGCTTCAAGGATTGTAACTGCAAGGGAATTATCCTTTGAAGAGATCCAAAAGATAAAATCAGATACAGGTGTCGAAATAGAGAGCTTTGTACACGGAGCACTCTGTTATTGCTATTCCGGCGAATGTCTCTTAAGCAGTATGTTAGGAGGACGCAGTGGCAACCGTGGAAGATGTGCGCAGCCCTGCCGGCTTCCGTATGAAGTTTTAAATGCAGCGGGAAAACGCCTGACCAAAGAGGCAACTCATATTTTGAGCCCGAAAGACCTCTGTACCATCGGTATGATCCCACAGTTAGCAGAATGCGGGATTGACTCTTTTAAAATCGAAGGCAGGATGAAGCAGGCAGAATATGCGGCAGGCGTGACTTCCATCTATCGTAAATATATCGACCTTTATGAACAGTATGGCAGTGAAGCCTTTCAGGTAGATAAGAACGATGAGAAAAAATTAGAATCCCTTGGCAGCCGCAGTGGATTTACAACCGGGTACTATACCAGACATAACGGTTCGGATATGCTCACCTTTTCAAAACCAAATCATACTAAAACCGACGAAAAACTGCACGAAACCATACGGAAAACCTATTTACAAAAAGATCTTCAAAGAAAAATTAAGGGAAACTTAAAGCTCTTTTGCGGAAAAAATGCTACACTATCGGTAGGCACCGGAGAAGTAGAAGTGCAGATCTTTGGTGAACCGGTAGAAGCTGCACAAAAGAAGCCGTTGGATAAAAATACCGTATCCGAAAAAATGCAAAAGACCGGAAATACATCCTTTGTTTTTGAATCCTTAGAAATAGAAATGGATGATGATATTTTCGTTCCGATCGGGCAGCTCAATGCGTTACGAAGGGATGCACTTCATGCATTAGAAGAAAAACTGCTCGCAGATACCGGAAGGATCGGAATGGCAGTAAAACCGGAATCCCATAAATCAGACATTGGTACAAGAAATGTCAGGACAGCAGACATCCACACAGCAGACTTTTCTACAACGGTGTCCGTGCAGACCACAGAACAGCTTGCCTGTGTCTGTAAGACAGATTATGTCACACGCATTTGTTTAGATGCGGATACTTTTTTGCGGACAGAAGATACAGCGGATTTACAAAAAGCATATCAGAGTATTACGGCAGCCGGAAAAGAAGCCTGTTTCATACTGCCTGTGATCTTCAGGGAACGCACCAGACAACGGTATGAAAGACTTTATGATACGGTCTTTACCATCCCATTTGATGGGATCATCGTGAAAAATTATGAAGAGATCGGCTTTTTACAAAGACATGCCTATACAGGAACAGTCATGGCAGACCACAATCTGTATACCTATTCAAACCGCACCCAGGAGGCATTTGCCCAAAGCGGTATCTGTAGGAACACGGTACCTTTGGAATTAAATTACAAAGAACTCCGTCACAGAGACTGCTCTAACAGCGAACTGTTAATCTATGGATATCTGCCGTTAATGGTCAGTGCCGGCTGTATTTTTAAGAGCCTTAAAAAGTGTCAGAAAAAAGAAAGTCTCTGTTACTTAAAAGACCGCTACGGAAAACATTTTGCGGTCAGAAACTACTGCACGGATTGTTATAACATTCTTTATAACAGCAGTCCGTTAGCACTGTTTGGCATGCGGCAGGAGGTGGAAAGTATCCATCCGAAATCCTTAAGGATGCAGTTTACCACCGAATCTGTGAAAGAAACAGAAAAAATATTATCTTTTTTTGAGAAAATATATATACAAAAGGGAAAATGGGAACAAAATGATTGGAAAGACTACACCAACGGACATATGAAACGAGGTGTAGAGTAAGGGAACGTTATGGTACATTTAATTATTGAAGTCTCGAAATATCTGATGATCGTATTACTTGCGATCTATACTTACCAATGTTTTGCGGTATTTCGCAGACGTTCACCGGAACGGCAAAACCGAATATTTAACAGTCAGGCATCCTTGATCTACCTGATCCATTTAGATGCGTTTTTAGTTATTTATGCATCCACTTTAGACTTAAAGGTCATTGGGTTGTATTTAGTACAGTTGATCTTACTTGTGATCATCCAGCTCTGTTATAAGATATTTTATCGAAAAGCCTCCCGACTGGTTGTCAATAATATGTGCATGCTCTTAGCCATCGGTTTTATTATTCTGACCAGACTGGATTTTGACAAGGCAATGAAGCAGTGTGAGATCGCCGTTGCAGCCATCGGGATCACACTCTTAGTACCGTTTATTATCCACAAATTGAAGTTTTTTCACAAATTGACTTGGGTTTACGCAGGAGTCGGACTTGCACTCTTAAGCGTAGTTGCGGTACTCGGTGCAAGGAGTTATGGAGCAAAATTATCCTTTTCCTTTGGCGGGATCAGTATCCAGCCATCGGAATTTATCAAAATTCTCTTTGTATTCTTTGTAGCCTCGATGTTCTATGAATCCACAGAATTTGCACAGGTTGTAAAAACCACGATCGTCGCGGCACTCCATGTTGTGATCTTAGTATTATCCAAAGATTTAGGTGCGGCACTGATCTTTTTTGTAGTCTATTTAGTCATGCTGTATGTAGCAACCAGAAAACCATCCTATGCCTTAGCCGGACTTGGAACCGGGGCGCTTGCATCGTTAGTGGCATACAAATTATTTAACCATGTCCGGGTGCGTGTTGTTGCATGGAAGAATCCGTTAGGTGTCATTGACAAAGAGGGCTATCAGATCTGTCAGTCTTTATTTGCCATCGGAACCGGCGGCTGGTTTGGAATGGGACTATATCAGGGAATGCCGGATAAGATCCCGGTCGTAGAACAGGATTTTGTTTTTGCAGCAATTTCAGAAGAGCTTGGCGGTGTCTTTGCACTCTGTCTGCTCTTAGTCTGTGTCAGCTGTTACCTGATGTTTTTAAATATAGCGATGCAGATCAAAGATCAGTTCTATAAGTTGATCGCATTGGGACTTGGAACCGTCTACGGATTTCAGGTGTTTTTAACCATCGGCGGTGTGACAAAATTCATACCGTCTACCGGTGTGACACTGCCGCTTGTCAGCTACGGCGGAAGTTCCCTGCTCAGTACCACGATTATTTTTGCAATCATCCAGGGTCTTTACATTTTAAGGCAGGATGAAGAAGGAATGAAACAACATGAAGGAAAGAAGAAAAAGAAAGTTAACGTTAAAGAAAAACGAACAAAACGGGAACCAAAACGAAAACCGGAACCGGTTGCAAGACCAACTTCCGGAAACGGACGTAAAAAAACCGGATTCGACCAGGACATCGAAGACCTCGACTAGAAACCGGGAGTTCGTGGTCATTACCTATGCGTTTTTAGGTATCTTTATTGCCTTAATGGGTTACTTTGCCTATTTTGAGACGGTAAAGAGCGAGGATTTCATTAATTCGCCTTACAATGCAAGACAGGATTCGTTTTCAAGCAGTACTGTCCGTGGAAAAATTATGGGTTCCGGCGGTGAGATACTTGCAGAGAGTAACGTAGATGCCGAGGGAAAAGAGACCAGAACCTATCCGTACCGGAATCTGTTTGCCCATGTGGTCGGTTATTCCACCCATGGCAAATTAGGCGTGGAATCTGCTGCAAACTTTAACCTTTTACGCTCAAACAGCTTTTTCTTAGAACGTATTGTCAATGAGATCCGTGGGGAAAAGAATACGGGAGATGATGTGGTAACCACATTAAATGTCAGCTTACAACAGGCAGCCTATGATGCACTTGGAGAACACGATGGAGCAGTAGTGGTCATGGAGCCTTCGACCGGAAGAATCTTAGCTATGGTTTCTAAACCGGATTTTGACCCGAATGAGGTAGCAGCCAACTGGGAAGCAATATCAGGCGATTCCGAAAGCTCTGTTTTAGTTAACCGTGCAACACAGGGACAATACCCGCCGGGTTCTACTTTTAAGATTTTAACTACCTTAGAATATATGAATGAAAACAGCAATTATAATGAATACTCCTTCCGGTGTAACGGAAAACTGAATGTCGATAATTCAGAGATCCACTGCTTTGGCGGGGAAGTACATGGAAATGAGGATTTAAAGGCTTCCTTTAAAAATTCCTGTAATACCTCATTTTCGAATATCGGACTGAGCTTAGATAAGGCAGCTTTTCGAAAGTTCTGTGAAAAAATGCTGTTTAACCAAAAACTTCCGGGAGATTTAGATACGAAAAAGAGCAGTTTTTCCTTAGATGCTTCTTCTGGTACCGGAGAAACGATGCAGACAGCCATCGGACAGGGAAAGACACTGGTTTCCCCTTATCATATGATGCTGATCAGTGCTACGATCGCAAATGACGGAGTATTGATGACACCTTATGTCATTGACCATACACAGAACAAAGACGGCACCTTAGTCAAACAGTTTGAGGCAGCAGAGTATGGAAAGCTTTTGAGCAAAGAACAGGCACAGACTATCCGCGAGTATATGCAGGAGGTTGTAGAGAGTGGAACCGCAAGTGCTTTGAAGGGACAGAGCTATACGGCATATGGTAAGACCGGTTCTGCCGAGATCAACAGCAACCGTGACAGCCATGCCTGGTTTACGGGATTTGCAACCAAAGCAGACTCCGGGAAACCGGATATTGCGATTGCAGTCATTGCAGAAGAAGCCGGAACCGGTGGAAAAATTGCGGCTCCGATCGCCAAACAGGTATTTGATGCATATTATGCACAGTAAATCTTCGGCTTTTGTTGCAACTTTTCTAAAAAAAGGTTATACTAAAGGTAAGTGAACAACCACATCAGGAGGGATTGCAATGATACAGGCAACAAGTTGTGGTGGTGTGGTAATATTTCGTGGAAAGATACTGGTCTTATATAAGAATTATAAGAACAAGTACGAAGGATGGGTTTTACCGAAAGGAACCGTAGAACCCGGAGAAGAGTATAAGGATACTGCAGCACGAGAAGTATTGGAAGAGACCGGCGTAGCAGCAAACATCATTAAATACGTTGGAAAGAGCCAATACACTTTCACGATACCGGATAACACGGTGGAAAAAAGTGTCCACTGGTATCTGATGATGGCGGACAGTTATTACAGTAAACCACAACGAGAAGAATATTTTGTGGATTCCGGCTATTACAAATTCCATGAGGCCTACCATCTGTTAAAATTTGCCAATGAAAAGCAGATTTTAGAGCGGGCTTACAATGAGTATGTGGATTTGAAAAAGAGCAACTTATGGGGAAATCGCAAATATTACTAAGAGAAAAAGCAGTTTGTTAAGAACTGCTTTTTTCACACAGAAACAGCACCGTGAGGGATATTCATGATTTGGTATGACGATTTATATCTATCGGAAAACATTGAAAAAAAAGCAGATAAGATCAAGTGGAAAATCACGCACAATGCCGGAATGCTGCATATGTATGCGATTAGCCTGCCACAGAACAATGACAGTCTGTTAGAGATCATCAGTACCAAAGAGCTGATGCAGCGGTATTATCCGAAGAAAAATCTTGTGATCGTAGGCATCGCAAAGGGATATGAAGAAGCTGTTACCATGGCAGCGACCATTGTTGTAGAAACCATGAATTCACTTGGCAGCACAAATGTAAAGCAATATTTAAAGGAAAAACGTAAGGAGAATCAAAAAGAACGATGAGTATATTCCTATCTATATTAAAGATCATCGGGATCATCCTTGGAATCCTGCTTGCGATCTTGCTTGCATTAGTGCTATTGATCGTATTTCTTCCGATCTGTTACCGGGCAGAGGGTGATTTTCAAGAAAAAAATGAGATCCGCGGACGATTATCGTGGCTGTTTTTTATCCGGGTAAAGTTTTTGGCCGAAGGAAAGAAGATATCTGTCTGGCTTTCGATTTTAGGATTCAAAAAAGTCCTTTATCCGGCAGAAGAAAAAGCAGCGCGCAAAGCTAAAAAACAACGCAGATCAAAGAAGCGGACGCAAAAACATACAACACCGGAAGAACAGGATACCGTAAATACGGGTTTTGAAGATGAAGTGGAAGAGCATGACGGGTTAACCGTTGATGACGATTCTGCATCGATTCAGACAGCAGAACTTTTATCCTCATCCGCTACGGACAAGTCCTATACCACAGCAGATGAGACCTTTACGACTCCGGATTTTTCAAAGAAAAAGTCCTTGCCAAAGTTTCGTCCATGGCATATGATTAAAACATGGATTCAAAAGATTAAAAAATTCATTCTTTCATTAAAAGAGAATTTTTCCAACATAAAAAAGGAAGTATCGGATGAAACTAATAAAAATGCGGTAAGTCATATTTTTAAAGAGTTAAAGACGCTGCTTCATCACATCGGACCAAGGCGTGGAAAGGCGCAGCTTTCTTATTCGACAGGAGATCCTGCAACAACCGGAGAGCTGACCGGAGTACTCAGTATCATGCCTCTTTTTTATAAAAAAGGCATCCATGTGGTTCCGGATTTTACCTCGGACAGGTTCTATATCCAGGGAAACTTCCGGGTAAACGGTCATTTTCAGGTATTTCATCTGCTCGGCATTTTTATCCGGGTATATAGAGATAAAGATTTAAGAAAATTAATGCAAAAATTCAAATAGGAGGGTAACTATGGCAGACAACAGTTTCAGCTCAACAGTAGCATCATTATTTAAGGGAATGGACAGCTTTATTACAACTAAGACCGTTGTAGGAGATGCGGTACACATCGGTGATACGATCATTCTTCCGTTAGTAGACGTGTCTTTTGGTGTCGGAGCAGGAGCATTTTCCGATGAAAAGAAGAACAACGGCGGTGGCGGTATGGGAGGAAAGATCACTCCAAGCGCTGTACTTGTCATCCAGAATGGTACCACGAAATTAGTCAATGTCAAAAATCAGGACGGAATCACAAAAGTCTTAGATATGGTTCCTGATTTTGTAAACAAATTTACATCCAAAGATAAAGAGCCAAGCGAAGGTGAGAAAAAAGCAGCAAAAGAGATGGAAGACATCTTAACCGATGCAGTCAATCCGTCTGAAGAATAAGAAGAATAAGTACAAAACAGAACAGAAGCGTAACATTTTAAAAGCAGGGAGCATACATTAATCATAATATATGCTCCCTGTTGGTGTGTGCTTATGAAACGTGTTTGTGGTTTTGGGCTGTTCTGTTGTTCTCTTGGTATGATTTTGATACTCCTGATCGGAAATGAGATCATCGGATTTATCCTTGTTTTCCTGTGTCTGATCATCGGCTACAATCTGTTTTGCTGCCGGTGAGTACCACAAAAAAGACCGCCCTATGAAATAGGACAGTCTTTTTATTCGTTTCTTCATCAAAGATAAAAGTTTTATCAAGCTAATAACTAAGCTCTTTCAACTTTTCCGGATCTCAAACAAGAAGTACATACATATAATCTCTTTGGTGTACCGTTTACTTTACACTTAACAGATTTGATGTTTGATTTCCACATTCTATTAGATTTTCTATGAGAATGGCTCACATTGTTACCGAAGTGAGCGGCTTTTCCACATACTGCACATTTTGCCATGACGTTGCACCTCCTCGTACATTACTAGATTCACATTATATAGTGAACCCACAACAATCATATTCTAGCAGATGGCGTCGTATAATGCAAGGAAAAATTAAAAAAATTATAAAAAACAAAAAGAAAGGTTTTCTTTTACTATAAAAACAGTTATAATAACCTAGAATATATATGTGCAGTATATGTGTGCAAACATGATATGGAGGTAAATAGATGAAGGGAACGATGAATACCCAGCTTGGAAGAATCGTCATTGATACGGACGTAATTGCAACATATGCAGGCTCCGTGGCAGTTGAATGTTTCGGTATTGTTGGAATGGCGGCTGTCAATATGAAGGATGGTCTTGTAAAGCTGTTGAAAAAGGATTACTTAAATCATGGTATTAATGTCACACTGGACGAAGATAATAAGATTACCATTGATTTTCATATGATAGTGGCTTACGGTGTAAGCATTCTTACGATTTCTGAAAATCTGATGGAAACCGTAAAATACAAAGTAGAAGAGTTTACCGGAATGCAGATTGATAAGATCAACATTTTTGTTGAGGGCGTCCGTGTGATTGATTAAGGAGGGTAAACAGTTGGAAATCAGTACAATAGATGCTTCCCAAGTAGCAAAGATGTTTTTAGCTGGTGCAAAGAATTTAGAAGCAAAAAAAGAATGGATCAATGAATTGAATGTATTTCCGGTCCCTGATGGTGATACCGGTACAAATATGAGCATGACGATCATGTCTGCCGCAAGAGAGGTCAGTGCATTAGACAATCCTGACATGAAATCCTTATGTAAGGCCATCTCTTCCGGTTCCCTGCGTGGTGCGCGCGGTAACTCCGGTGTTATCTTATCCCAGCTTTTGCGCGGATTTACCAAGGGTGTCGCAGAATACGATGAAATTGATGTCATGATCTTAAGTGAGGCTTTGCAAAAGGCAGTCGATACTGCATACAAGGCAGTTATGAAGCCAAAAGAAGGAACCATTTTAACGGTTGCAAAAGCAGGAGCCCACAGAGCATTAGAGTTAGCAGAAGAAACCGATGATCTGGTATATTTTGTCAGTGAGGTCATCAAAGAAGCGGACCGCATGCTGCAAAAGACTCCGGATATGCTTCCAGTCTTAAAACAGGCCGGTGTGGTAGATTCCGGCGGACAGGGCTTAGTGGAAGTGTTAAAAGGTGCAAATGATGCACTTCTTGGCAAAGAAATTGATTATACGATTGAAGGTGCTGCATCCGCAGGAACCGTGACAAAGATCACACCACAGACAGAAGCAGATATCAAATTTGGTTATTGTACAGAATTTATCATTATGCTGAACAAGCCGATGACTGACAAACAGGAACGTGATTTCAAATCCTATTTAGAGTCGATCGGAGATTCTATCGTAGTCGTAGCAGATGACGAGATTACCAAGGTTCATGTACATACGAATGACCCTGGTCTTGCAATCCAGAGAGCGTTGACGTATGGTGCACTGAGCAGAATGAAGATTGACAATATGCGTGAGGAGCATCAGGAAAAACTGATCAAAGATGCTGAAAAACTTGCGCAGCAGCAAAAAGAAGAAGAGGAAGAAGCCAAAAAACAGGCAGAACAGGAAGGACCTGTCGAAGAAAAAGACATGGCGTTTATTTCCGTGTCCATCGGAGAAGGGATCAATGAGATTTTCAGAAATCTCGGTGTCGATGAGATTATCGAAGGTGGTCAGACCATGAACCCAAGCACCGAAGATATATTAGAGGCGATTGAAAAAGTTCATGCAAAATCCATTTTCATCCTTCCGAATAACAAGAATATCATTTTAGCAGCAAATCAGGCAGCAACCTTAGTAAAAGAGAAACATGTCATTGTCATCCCGACAAAGACCGTACCGCAGGGAATTGCCGCACTGATCAACTATATTCCTGAGAATACACCGCAGGAAAACGAAGCTGCCATGAAAGCAGAGATTGAGAACGTAAAGAGCGGTCAGGTTACTTATGCCGTGCGTGATACGATCATCAACGAAAAAGAGATCAAACGCGGGGACTATATGGGAATCGGCGACAGTGGCATTATTTCTGTCGGCAAAGACCGTGATGAGACCTTAAAAGAAATGCTTTCTAAATTAGTAGATGAGGACTCAGCATTGATCAGCCTCTACTATGGCGATGAAATTACCGAAGAAGAAGCCGAAAAAGTAGGCGCTGAACTCGGTGAACTTTATCCTGATTTAGATGTAGAAGTAAATTATGGCGGACAGCCGGTTTACTATTATGTAATTTCCGTGGAGTAAACAAACGATGAACTTAGATTCGCAGATTCGAGAATTAAAAGGCGTCGGAGAAAAAACAGAAACATTGTTTCAAAACTTAGGAGTATACACCGTGCGTGATATACTCCTTCATTTTCCACGCGAATATCATAAATTTGAGCAGCCCAAAAGTGTCGATGAAATATCCGAAGGAACCGTAATCGCAGTCCTTGGCAGGATCAAAAAGACACCCTTAGTCCGTCGTAACGGAAGAATGGCAGTCACGAGCACACAGATCGAAGGCAGGGAAAAAATCCTTTCTCTGATCTGGTTTCGAATGCCTTATTTAAAAAACACGTTAAAACCGGGCATGCAGTATGTATTTTACGGAATTGTGAAAAAACGTAAAAACCAGCTGATCATGGAACAGCCAAAGATCTATACGATCGCGCAGTATCAGGAGCTTTCCGACAGTCTGCAGCCGGTCTATGCACTGACCAAAGGACTGACAAACAATCTTGTGCGTAAGATGGAAAAACAGGCATTAGAATCCATCTGTCTGCTGGATGATTTTTTGCCGGAAGAACTAAGGGAAACGCATGATTTTTGTGAATATGGACAGGCTGTAAGGCAAATGCATTTTCCGGACAGTGAGTATGCTTTGAAAAATGCGAGAAACCGTCTGGCATATCAGGATTTTTTTGAATTTATCCTGATGATGCAGATGTCAAAAGAGCAGCGTGTTACCGCAAAAAATCAGTTTACTTTTGAAGAAAACGGGATGATCGAACAGATCATTTCCAAACTGCCTTATCCGTTAACCGGTGCGCAAAAGCGGACGATCGACTGCATTCATAACGAAATGCGTGGAGATTATGTGATGCAGCGGCTGATTCAGGGAGATGTCGGCTCCGGTAAGACCATCGTCGCATTTTTAGCCATGATTGATGCGGCATCCAATGGTTACCAGTCTGCCATCATGGCACCGACAGAGGTACTTGCAAGACAGCACTATGAGAATTTTACACAGATGTGCCGGGACTATGACTTAGACTTTCCGGTGATCCTGCTGACCGGCTCCATGACGGCAAAGCAGAAAAGGGATGCCTACGAAAGGATGCTGCTATATCCAAACGCACTGATCGTCGGAACACATGCTTTGATCCAGGAACGCGCCGTCTATGAAAATCTTGCACTTGTCATCACGGATGAACAGCACCGCTTTGGTGTCAGACAGCGGGAAACACTTGGAAAAAAGGGAGAAAAACCGCATATTTTAGTGATGAGTGCCACACCGATTCCAAGAACACTCGCCATTATCTTATATGGAGATTTGGATATTTCTGTAATTGACGAAGTTCCGGCAAAACGGCTCCCGATCAAGAATTGTGTAGTCGGTACGGAATTTCGCCCAAAAGCCTATGAATTTATAGAAAATCAGGTAAAAGACGGGCATCAGGCATATGTCATCTGTCCGTTAGTGGAAGAGAGTGAGAATACCGAAGCAGAAAATGTCACAGACTATACGAAATTATTAAAAGCAGAACTTCCGGATGTACGGATTGCCTGCCTGCACGGAAAAATGAAACCGGCAGAGAAAAACCGGATCATGGAAGAATTTTTAAATCACGATACTGATGTGTTAGTTTCCACTACCGTAATCGAAGTCGGAGTCAATGTCCCGAATGCCACGGTCATGCTGATCGAGGATGCACAACGTTTCGGACTGGCCCAGCTTCATCAGCTCCGCGGAAGAGTCGGACGCTCCGATCTCCAGTCCTACTGTATCATGATGAACACCTCCGAATCCAAAGAATCAAAAAAACGATTAGACATCTTAAATCGTTCCAATGATGGATTTTACATAGCCAGAGAGGATCTAAAACTGCGTGGTCAGGGAGACTTCTTTGGTGTACGCCAAAGTGGTGAAATGGAATTTGCTGTCGGAGATATCTTCGCAGATGCAGGACTGTTGCAGGAAGCCGCAGAAGACGTAAAAGAACTCTTAGACAAAGACCCCGAACTATCAAAAGAAGAACACCAGGCATTAAAACAACACATGGAAACCTATGGCGAACAATGGTTCGAACAACTGAATCTCTGATAGTATAAAAAAATCTAACTAAAATTAACAGTTTTCCCATACATTTGTAAGTCTAGAAAACCCGAAACCACATATACTAGCATTGTAACAAACAAGTTACAGCTTACAAAAGTAAAAGGGGGAAATGATTATGGCACGTTCTAATACCACAAGTGTACCGGAAGCAAAAAGCGCAATGAACCGTTTTAAGTATGAGGTAGCAAGCGAGTTAGGAGTACCGTTATCTGATGGTTACAACGGTAACCTCACTTCTAAGCAGAATGGTTCCGTAGGCGGATATATGGTCAAGAAAATGATCGAGGCTCAGGAACGCCAGATGGCTGGCAAATAAGCATACCCGACACAACAGGAAAATGAAGAATCAGTAATGGCGAAAAGGCCCGGATGGAGAATCCGGGCTTTCGTCATGTTCGCTAATCTATTTGTTGGATTCCTGCAATATCAGCTTCACTGACCATCGAATAGTTCGTATAATAAACCACAAATCCCGGTGCGGCACCGTTTGGTTTTTTCACGTTTTTCTTTTGCAGATAGTCAATCTCTACCTTTCCAGCTTCTTTTCCCTTAGAATAATAAGCAGCCAGCCGTCCGGCTTCTTCAAAAGTCTGATCCGGCAGTTCGTCGCCGTTGGTCTTTACAATGACATGGGAACCCGGCATTTCCTTTGCGTGGAACCACCAGTCATTTCCGGTTGCCATCTTAAAGGTCAGTTCATCGTTCTGATAATTATTTTTTCCGACATAGATATCATATCCATCGGAAGATACATAGTGGAACGGCTTACTCTTAGCGGATTTCTGTTTTTTCGTGCTGTGTTTTTTGATATAGCCGCTTTCCGTTAATTCTTCCTTGATCTGGGAAAGGTCGCTTTCACTCGTTGCAATGTCTAAAGACGTTGCAATAGAATCTAAATGGATGATCTCCATTTTCGTTTCTTCGATCAGGCTGCTGAGTGCCTGATAGGTACGTTTTAATTTGTTATAGCGGTCAAAATATTTTTTTGCATTTTCTAAAGCAGACAGATCTGCGTCTAACGGGATTGTGATCATCTCATTGGTGTAATAATTCAACGCCTCTAGGCTTTTTGCTCCTTCCGGGGCAGTATAGCCATAAGTATTGAGCAGTTCACCGTAGATTTTATATTTTTCGCGTTTTTCCGTATCTTTTAACTGCTTTAACTGCAGATCATATTTTTTTCGGCTGCGCTCTAGGGCAGTGGTTACGATCCTTCGTAGATCTGCGGATTTTTGCCGCATGTGGGTGTAAACATTTTTTGCCGCATAGAACTGTTCAAGCACCTGTGAGATGGAATCATAGGAGATCGTCTCTAAATCAGCATACTGTTTTAACAAAAATGCCGAATATTCCACCGGCTCTTTGCCGCGCATCACAATATTCGGTGTAAAATTCCCTTCTTTTACATCTTCCATATACCAGAAGAAATTATTCGACAGATGCAGTTTTTCATCTTCCGACAGGGCAGAAGTCGATGCATCGGCATCTAAAGATGCGCGATAGCAGATTTCTCCGGCTGCTAACGGACTGATCCCCGTATAAGAGGAATAGATTGCCTTTCGGATAGTTGTCGGTTTTTCCATGATCTCAAAAAGAAAATGTTCACGGTTTTCCGTCAGCGGATTGAATTTTTCACTGGTCTTTGGAATGAAATACTCCCTGCCCGGCAGCACCTCACGCACAGAACTGACCTGCGCGGAAATATGTTTGATACTGTCGATGATCTTGTCATTTTCATCACAGAAAATAATGTTACTGTGTTTTCCCATTACCTCAATGATCAGAGATTTTTTACATAAATCCCCTAAATCATCTAAATGCTCTATCTCAAAGCGTACAATACGCTCCATTTCCGGTTGGAAAATCTTCGTGATCCGTCCGTTTGCAATATGTTTGCGTAAGAGCATACAAAAATTCGGTGCATTCATCGGACTTGGTTTATTCGTGTCTGTCAGATATATTAACGGAAGAGATGCAGAAGCGGAGAGCAGAAGACGTGCCTGTCCGACGTTTCCGCCCTTGATTGTTAAGATCAGCTCATCCTTTTCCGGCTGTGCGATCTTTGCAATGCGTCCGTTTAAAATGGTCCGGTTTAAATCATATACAATATTTGCGATGGTAATACCGTCAAATGCCATGGTGTCATACCTCCTTCCTTCCTAGCCTAATTGTTGACAGGAAAAAAGTCAAGAATATTTGACGAACCCTTCATTTTTGTATATAATAAAGTATCTATGCATACAGGTATCGCAAGACGGATAGAGAGATGCACAGAAGAAATCAGACAGGAGGCTTTTATGATCAAAAGTATGACCGGTTTTGGCCGGGCAGAGGTTATGGAGGAAAACCGGAAGTTTACGGTTGAGATCAAATCCGTCAACCACCGGTATTTTGACGTCAATATCAAGATGCCAAAGAAATTGGGCTTTTTTGAAAGTGCCATCCGTAATCTCCTAAAAGAATACATGCAAAGGGGCAAAGTCGATGTCTTTATCACTTACGAAGACTACAACGAGAACAATGTAGCTTTGAAGTATAACGAAGAGATTGCCCGAGAATACTTAACACATCTGAACGCTATGGCAGAACAGTTTGATCTGCAAAACGATATTACCGTCGGCAAATTGTCCAAATATCCGGAAGTGTTCACGATGGAAGAACAGGATGTCGATGAAAAAGAACTATGGAGCGTTTTAGAAAAAGCACTCAGACAGGCATGCGAACAGTTTGTTGCATCGAGGATCACTGAGGGAGAGAATTTAAAGAAAGATTTAGTGGAAAAACTCGATGAAATGTTAAAGAACGTAGATTTTATCGAGGAGCGTTCCCCACAGATCCTCAGTGATTACCGCAGCAGGCTCGAAGCTAAGGTCAAAGAGCTGTTAGAAGATACGCAGATCGATGACGGCAGGATTGCGGCAGAGGTTACGATCTATGCAGATAAGATCTGTGTAGACGAAGAGACCGTACGCTTAAGAAGCCATATCCAGGGTACCAAGGATGCCTTAGAAGAAGGCGGCAGCATTGGAAGAAAATTAGATTTTATTGCCCAGGAGATGAACCGCGAGGCAAATACGATCTTATCCAAAGCAAACGACCTTGCCATTTCAGATACCGGTATTGAACTGAAGACGAACATTGAGAAGGTCAGAGAACAGATCCAGAACATTGAATAGCTTTACATAACCGATATTTGAAGAGGAAAATACGATGAATTTAGAAAAAAAAGGAATATTAGTTGTCGTTTCCGGCTTTTCCGGCTCAGGAAAGGGAACGATTATGAAAGAACTTTTAAAAAAGTATCCTGAGCAATACGCACTTTCCATTTCGGCAACGACAAGACAGCCAAGAGAAGGCGAAACAGACGGCGTAGAATATTTTTTTAAAGAAACCAAAGAATTTGAGCAGATGATCGCAGACGGCGAACTGCTTGAATATGCACAGTATGTTGACAACTATTACGGCACACCAAAAGCCTATGTGGAAAAGCAGTTAGCTGACGGCAAAGATGTCATCTTAGAAATTGAGATACAGGGCGCTTTAAAAGTCAAAAAACAGTTCCCGCAGACCTTGCTTCTTTTTGTAACACCGCCATCCGCCGAAATCTTAAAAGAACGGCTGATCGGCAGGGGCACAGAGGATATGGAGATCATCAACAAGCGTTTAAGCCGTGCATGCGAAGAAGCCGAGGGCATTGAAAATTATGACTATTTAGTCATCAATGATGATTTAGACATCTGTGTCGAAGAAGTACACCAGATGATAAGAAACGAGCATCTTACGATTGCAAGAAATGAAAAAGCGATTACACAGATGCGTGAAGAATTAAAGGGATTTTTGAAAGGAGAATAACTATGATACATCCATCTTATGTAGACTTAATGAAAGTAATGAACAGTGGTGTGGAGTTTGGAGAGGAACCGGTTGTTAACAGCCGTTATTCCATCGTAATCGCCGCTTCGAAACGTGCAAGACAGATCATCGCAGGAGATGAGCCGTTAGTAGAAGGAGCAGCCGGAAAGAAACCGCTTTCTACTGCAGTGCAGGAGTTATACGAAGGAAAAGTAAAGATTATCGGAGATGACAACGAGGAAGAAGAGGAAGTATAATGAAAATTCTGTTTGTATCTCTCGGATGTGATAAGAATCTCGTAGATACGGAGTATATGCTTGGTATCCTTGACAATGAGGGCTATGCCTTTACGGATGATGAGCAGGAGGCAGATATCATTGTGATCAACACCTGTTGTTTTATCAACGATGCCAAAGAAGAAAGCATTAATACCATTTTAGAAATGGCAGAGTACCGCGAATCCGGGAACTGCAAAGCGCTGATCGTAACAGGATGTTTAGCACAGCGTTATCAGGAAGAAATCGAAAAAGAGATCTCGCAGGTGGATGCCATCCTTGGAACGAATTCTTACGATGCCATTGCAGAAGCCGTAAAAAATGTTTTAGGCGGCAGCCATTATGAAAATTTCAAGACATTAGAAGGAATTCCAAACGTTTCCGCAAAGCGTTCCTTAACCACAGGTGGTCATTATGCCCATTTAAAAATTGCAGAAGGCTGCAACAAGCACTGTACTTACTGCATCATTCCAAAAATCCGTGGCGAATACCGCAGTATTCCAATCGAAGAATTAGTGGCGTCCGCAAAGGATTTAGCGGCACAGGGCGTAAAGGAATTGATTTTGGTCGCACAGGAAACCACCCTTTATGGAATCGACCTCTATGGTGAGAAGTCTTTATACAGACTCTTAGATGAATTAAATAAAATTGATGGGATTTACTGGATCAGAATCCTTTACTGTTATCCGGAAGAGATTGACGATAAATTGATCGCTTCCATAAAACGCAATGAGAAAGTCTGCCACTACTTAGATCTGCCGATCCAGCATGCCGATGATATGATCTTAAAACGCATGGGAAGAAGAACTTCACAGGCGGATTTACGCAGTATTGTCACAAAGCTTCGAACAGAGATCCCGGATATCGCACTCCGTACCACACTGATCTGTGGCTTCCCGGGAGAGACGGAAAAAGAACATGAATCACTGATGTATTTTATCAATGAGATGGAATTTGACCGCCTTGGTGCATTTACTTATTCTCCGGAGGAAGATACTCCGGCAGCAGCTTTTGACGATCAGGTAGATGAAAAACAAAAGAGCGTGTGGCAGCAGGAAGTCATGGAGCTTCAGGAAGAAATTATCATAGATGCCAACGAGCGCATGATCGGAAGGGAACTCTATTGTATGATCGAAGGTCAGGTTTCCGGTGAAAACACCTATGTGGGAAGAACTTACCGGGACGCACCGGATATCGACGGTTACATTTTTATTGATACAGATGAAACCCTGATGAGTGGAGATTTTGTAAAGGTAAGGGTAACCGGAGCTTATGAATACGATTTGATAGGAGAGATTGCATGAATTTACCAAATAAACTGACGATATTTCGAGTGATATTAATTCCATTTTTTGTATTCTTTTTACTTGCACCATATTTTCCGGAATATGGAAAATACATTGCAACCGCCATTTTTATCGTGGCAAGTCTGACCGATATGGCAGACGGAAAAATTGCAAGAAAATACAATCTTGTGACAAATTTCGGGAAATTTATGGACCCGTTAGCAGATAAACTCTTAGTATGCTCTGCCATGATCTGTCTTGTGGAGATCGACCGGTTAGCAGCATGGATCGTTATTGTTATTATTGCAAGAGAGTTTATCATCAGCGGATTCCGTTTAGTGGCATCGGATAACGGTATCGTCATTGCCGCAAGTTACTGGGGCAAATTTAAAACCACTTTCCAGATGCTTATGATCATCGCATTGATCTTAGATTTCCAGAATCGTTATTTCCAGATGCTTGCAACAGCACTGACTTATATTGCATTGATCCTAACGGTCGTTTCTCTGATCGATTACATTGCAAAAAATAAGCAGGTATTAAAAGAGCAGAAATAACAGGAACTAAAATAAAAAATAAAATAGAACGGCAATGATGAATAAATCCATAGAAGAGATAGTAGAATTTTTGATTGACAAAAAATTAACGATTACAACTGCGGAATCCTGTACCGGTGGGCTGATCGCATCCGCGATTGTGGATATTCCGGGCGTATCTGAGATTTTTCACGAGGGATATGTTACCTATTCCAATGAGGCAAAAGAACGCCTGTTAGGGGTTGCCTCGGAAACCATTTCCGATTACGGGGTGGTCAGCAGACAGACAGCGGCCGAGATGGCAGCGGGTGCCGCAAAAACGGCTCATACCACGATCGCTCTTTCATCCACAGGCGTTGCAGGACCGGACGGCGGTACGAAGGAGCATCCGGTAGGAGACGTATATCTTGGGTGCTGTTACAACGGCAGCGTTATGACACAACATATGCTCGGATGCGGCAGCCGCACCGAAATACGACAGCAGGCAGTAGCAGCAGCATTTTCACTCTTAGAAAAAATGCTGACAGAGGAGAAGATACTATGAGGATCATAGCAGGAACGGCAAGAAGCCTTCCACTGAAAACGATTGAAGGAAAAGACACCAGGCCAACTACAGACCGTATCAAAGAGACTTTGTTTAACATCATCCAGATGGATGTTCCAAGAGCTTCTTTTTTAGATCTGTTTGCAGGAAGCGGAGCCATCGGACTTGAAGCATTAAGCCGTGGTGCTGAGGAAGCTGTATTTGTGGAGAATAATAAAAAAGCGGCAGACTGTATCGAGGAAAACATCCGTTTTACAAAGTTTACCGAGGAATCCACACTGATGAGGACCGATGTGCTGACGGCACTGTGTCAGTTAGAGGGACGCAAATATTTTGATATTGTATTTATGGACCCGCCTTATGGCAAGGAATTAGAAAAAGAAGTGCTGACCTATCTTGCAACGTCAAAGCTGATCGATGAAGACAGCCTGATCATTGTAGAGATGTCAGACCGGACAACATTTGACTATGTACATGAGCTTGGTTTTACCGTAGAGAAGCTGAAAAAATACAAGACCAATATGCATCTGTTTTTAAAACGGGCAGGTCAGAAAGAGGACTGATATGAAAAGAGCAATATATCCGGGTAGCTTTGATCCGGTTACTAACGGACATGTAGACATAATCCTGCGTTCTTCTAAAATTGTGGACAGGCTGATTGTCGGCGTTTTAAACAATAGTGCAAAAAAATCATTGTTTTCGGTTGAGGAACGTGTTAGTATGTTAAAAGAGTTAACAAAAGATTTACCGAACGTAGAGGTTACTTCTTTTGATGGACTTTTAGTTGATTATATGCGGGAAATCGATGCAAGTATCATTGTACGCGGACTGCGTGCCGTAACGGATTTTGAATATGAATTGCAGATTGCCCAGACAAATCATATCGAGAATACCGATATTGAGACGATATTCTTAACAACGAATCTACAGTATTCCTATCTGAGTTCCACGATCGTGAAAGAGTTTGCTTCCTATGGCGGCGACATTTCTAAGTTTGTTCCGGAACAGTTTGTGGATAGGATTTATGAGAAGTATAATATCAAAAAATAAGGGGTGAAACCATGAGCAGTAAGATTGAACAGATTATTGATGAGATTGAAGAATACATTGACAATTGTAAACCTCATAATTTTTCCAGCAGTAAGATCGTTGTGAATCGTGATGAGATTGACGAGCTTTTGACGGAACTTCGTATGAAGACTCCGGAGGAGATCAAGCGTTATCAGAAGATTATCAGCAATCAGGAGGCGATTTTAGCGGATGCCAAAGCAAAGGCAGAGGCAATTATTGCTCAGGCACAGATCAAGACGGACGAATTAGTCAGCGAGCATCAGATCATGCAGCAGGCATATGCACAGGCAAATGAAGTTGTTATGATCGCAACAAAGCAGGCACAGGACATCTTAGACAATGCCACAAATGATGCAAATAATATCCGTATGAGTGCCATTGCCTATACCGATGATATGCTCAAAAATTTAGAAGCAAGTCTGACAGGTGCGATTGAGACTTCCAAAGCCAGAAGCGAAAGCCTGATCGGTGCTTTACAGGGCTTTTTAGATATTGTTACAGCCAACCGTGCAGAGCTTGTTCCTGAACAGATTGAACACAGCAAAGAACAGGAAGCAAAAGAGCAGCCGGCAGAACAGTCCACAGAGGAGTTGCCGGAAATCGATGTAAGTGCGGATCTGTTACAGTAGACGCTGTTATAACTGTTATCCCAGATAAAGGTAACAGAGAGCACATCCGAACGTCATGACAGAAAAGAACAGTTTATCCCTGATATAAGCAGACATAGATAAAGTTGTGTCTGAGATCATCGAACTGGTCTGGGCAATACCACAGATTCCTCCAAAAGAGGTACAGGTGGTACAGAGTAAGAACATCACTTCTTTAGAAAAGCCATATCCGGCAATACAGGAGATACCGTTTGTAACTTCTAAGATACTGCCAAACAGCAGACTGACAAAGGGAATACTGTTTTTTAATAGTGAAAGCGGTTTGCATAGAATAGAAAAAATCACAATGTAACCGCATAGTTTGAGCAAGGTTTCAAAACCGTTCATAATTCCGGCATCAATGATTTTAAAGGTAATTTGAGATCTTGATGCCTCATTTTTTTTATCAGAAGCCGTTCCTTTTAAAAACCGCAGCCGGATAGCTGCAAAAAAAAGCGGCGGCAGATAAATGCACAGGATCGCAGGTAGCATATATGCATCACATCCGATACACTGGTGTACCATATAGCCGGTAATAAAGACCGGACTGATGTTGTTACAGACAGAGAGCAGGATCTGTGCTTCCGATGATCTTAGTTGTCCGTTTTCGGATAACTGACCGATGATTTTACTTCCTAACGGGAAGCCAAATAAAAATCCCGCTAACAGCGGATAGACACCGTCCGGCGATACAGGAATGAGTTTTTTGATCACAGGATGCAAGATCCTGCTGAAAAAAGACAGATTATCCGATGCCACCAGAATATAGGAAATAATGGAAAATGGCAGTAATGCCGGTAAAATGCGGTCATACCAGAGTAAAAGACCATTTTTTACGCCTTCCATTCCATGCACGGGGTCTATTAACATGTAACACAATATGAAGATAAGTAAGAGTATAAGGTATGATTTTTTCATAGTTAAATATATTAAAAATTAAGAAAGATATGAATTCAGGAGGTAAGAATATGAGAGTATTAGAAAATGTACAGCCACAAAAAGTATTTTATTATTTTGAGGAACTTGCAGGGATCCCACACGGTTCCTATCATACAAAAGCCATCAGTGACTATTGTATGAACTTTGCAAAAGAACGGGAATTAGAGGCTTATCAGGATGCTTATAATAATGTGGTCATTATCAAAGAAGCCACAGACGGATATGAAAATGCAGAACCGATCATCCTTCAGGGACACTTGGATATGGTCTGCGAAAAAGAAAACGATACAGAGATCGACTTCGAGAACGAGGGACTTCGTCTTTTTATCGACGGTGACTTCGTAAAGGCAAAGGGAACAACCTTAGGAGGAGATGACGGTATTGCCATTGCCTATTCCTTAGCCATCTTAGATTCGGATGACATTGCACACCCACGCTTAGAGTGTGTCTTTACCGTAGATGAGGAAGTCGGCATGCTTGGTGCTGAAAAAATTGACCTTTCCATGTTAAAAGGACATCAGGTATTAAATATTGACTCTGATGTAGAGGGAACCTTTTTAACAAGCTGTGCCGGCGGAGTAACGGCAGAGTGCAGTTTTCCGTTAGTCTTTGACGAAGCAGAGGGTTTACAGTATCGTCTGACCCTGACCGGATTAATGGGCGGTCATTCCGGTGGTGAGATTGATAAGGAACGTGCCAATGCCATTGTAGAGATCGGAAGAATTTTAAAACATTTAGATGATACATTAGAAATGGGCATCTGTGCATTGAACGGTGGCCTTAAAGACAATGCCATTCCAAGAGAGTGCATCTGTGATATTTTAGTTACGCCGGAAGATGAGAAGAAGTTAGAAGATGCGGTTTTCGCACTGAATCATATACTGAAAAAAGAATACCAGGCAAGTGATCCTGATATCGTATTAAGATTCGAAAAACTCGGCACAAAAAAGACGCAGGTACTTGGTTACCGCTCCCAGTCAAGAATCCTTTTCTTCCTGCGGAATATGCCAAACGGTATCCAGCATATGAATATGGAGATTCCGGGACTTCCTGAGACTTCACTCAATGCCGGAATTATGAAAATGACGGAGGAAGAATTTTCCGTATCATTTTCCGTAAGAAGCAGCGTCAAGAGCAGAAAAGAAGAAGTGATGGATCGTCTTTCTTATCTGTCTGAGTTCTTAGGCGGTACGGTCACCTTTATCGGTAATTATCCTGCATGGGAATACAAAAAAGATTCTAAAGTCCGTGAACTGGTTTTAGATGTTTACCGGGATTTATATCAGAAAGAACCAAAGATTGAGGCAATCCATGCCGGTTTAGAGTGTGGAATCCTCTCCGAAAAGATTGAAAATCTGGACTGTGTTTCATTCGGACCGGATAACTTTGACATTCATACACCAAAAGAAAGACTTTCGATCTCTTCTACCGAGCGTGTATGGAAATTCATTTTAGAGTTTTTGAAAAGAGCAAAATAATTTATGTGGTATCGAAAATTTGCAGTGATCCTGCTGTTTATCTGCCTTGTTGCAGCCGACAGTGCAGGCGTACAGAAGATATTGCAGATTTCTAAAGAAAAGGGAACTGTTACGGAATACAAAGACCCTTACCCAAAGATCAAAAAAGAAGTGGCTTATTTTCCGGTAGCGGAGTCGAAATGGGATGATCGAAAAACAGTCGCTTACGGAGACAGCTTTATGATGGAGCGTACCTACGGTGGAAAAAGGGGACATGAAGGCTGTGACATCATGGCATCCTACAACCACAGGGGCGTGTATCCGGTAGTCAGTGTCTGTGACGGTACCTTAGAAAAGATCGGCTGGCTGCCCCAGGGCGGATGGCGGCTTGGCATACGCAGTAAAACCGGTGTCTATTACTACTATGCACACTTGTCCGATTATATGAAAGAATACCAAATCGGAGAGCAGATCCGTGCCGGAGAAATCATTGGCTTTATGGGGGATACCGGCTATAGTGAGATAGAAGGAACCACGGGGAATTTTGACGTGCATCTTCATTTTGGCATTTATCTAAATGATAAAAACGGAAAAGAATATGCCATCAATCCCTATCAGGTTTTACAGAAATTAGAAAATAAAAAAAGAACACTTACATTCTAGGAGTATTATGATCCGACTGGACAAATATTTAGCCGATATGGGCATTGGAACCCGTTCGGAGGTAAAAAACATCATACGAAAAAAACAGGTCAGCGTCAATGGTATTCTGGTTAGTAAACCCGAAACAAAGGTTGACATAACAAAAGATACCGTCTGTTATCAGGGAACGCCGGTTGCCTATGAACCCTATGTCTATTATATGTTAAATAAACCGGGCGGTTGTGTTTCGGCAGTGAAAGACAATCTGTATCCAACCGTCCTTTCTTTTATTGAAAATCCAAAGGGTTATGACCTGTTTCCAGTAGGCAGACTCGATTTAGATACAGAGGGGCTTTTGCTGATTACCAATGACGGTGAATTGTCACATGAACTGCTAAGTCCGAAAAAGCATGTCACAAAGACCTATTTTGCAAGGATTCAGGGAAGGGTTACCGAGGAGGATGTGACACGTTTTTCACTTGGATTGGATATCGGCGAAGAAAAGCCGACACTTCCCGCAACACTTGTCATCGAAAAATCGGACGATATTTCAGAAATCCGTGTCAGTATCACAGAAGGAAAATATCATCAGGTCAAGCGGATGTTTGAAGCGGTCGGAAAACAGGTTCTTTTTTTAAAACGGCTTTCTATGGGAACGTTACAATTAGATGAAACCCTGACTCCCGGAAGCTACCGGGCACTGACCACAGAAGAATTATCTGCACTGAAAAACAGAACAATATAGAGGAAAAACAATGAGTAAAAATATGTTAGAAAATATCCGGGCAGTCATTTTTGACCTAGACGGAACATTAGTAGATTCCATGTGGATGTGGGAATCCATTGATATTGAATTTTTAACTGCACGCGGTTTAGAAATGCCGGAAAATCTGAAATATGAGATAGAAGGTATCAGCTTTGCGCAGACTGCCGACTATTTTATCAAGCGGTTCGGCTTAAAGGATACTCCACAGGAACTGATGAAGATCTGGAACGGCATGGCTTATGAAAAATACTGCAAAGAAGTGCCGTTAAAACCGGGAGCGAAGCAGTTCTTAGACTTATTAAAAGAAAAGGGAATCCGCGTCGGTATCGGAACCAGCAATTCCTATGAGCTGACCAGAGCCTGTCTAAAGGCACATGATATTTTAGAGGATATTGATTATATCTTAACGTCCGATGAAGTTCCGAATGGAAAACCTGCACCGGACATTTATCTGATGGTAGCGGAGCATTTTGGGGTTGCTCCGGAGCACTGCATGGTCTTTGAGGATATTCCAAACGGAATGCGGGCAGCGATCAGTGCCGGCATGAAAGTCTGTGGCGTAGAAGATGAATTTTCCACCGAGCAGAATCCATTAAAAAAAGAACTTTCTGATTATTACATTACTTCCTATGAGGAAATTTTAAATGGCACCTATGAGGATCTGACATGAAAAATAAATTTTTACCCATTTGTAAAAAAGATATGGATGAGCGTGGTATTCAGCAACTGGATTTCGTCTATGTGATCGGCGATGCCTATGTTGACCATCCATCCTTTGGACATGCCATCATCAGCCGGGTACTGGAAGCACATGGATATACTGTTGGAATCATTTCACAGCCGGACTGGAAAGATGATCACAGTATTTCTATTTTAGGCGAACCAAGACTAGGCTTTTTGGTTGCCGCCGGAAATATGGATTCCATGGTCAACCACTATACCGTTTCTAAAAAGCGACGTTCCACAGATGCCTATACACCGGGCGGAGTCATGGGAAAGCGGCCGGACTATGCCACCATTACTTATTGTAATCTGATCCGACGCAATTATAAAAAAACACCGATCATCATTGGCGGGATTGAAGCGAGTCTGCGCAGGCTTGCCCACTATGATTACTGGTCAGATTCCTTAAAACGTTCCATTTTATTAGATTCCGGTGCGGATCTGCTCTTATACGGAATGGGAGAGAGAAGCATTGTAGAAGTGGCAGATGCCCTAAACAGCGGGCTCTTGGTTCGTGATATTACATTTATTGACGGAACTGTTTATAAAACAAGAAAAAAAGAAGATATTTATGATGCGATTTTTCTGCCGGACTATTCAGAACTGAAAGCAGATAAAAAGAATTATGCCAAAAGTTTTTATGTGCAATATCAAAATACCGACCCGTTTTCGGGAAAACGTTTAGCGGAAAGCTATGACTATAAAACCTTTGTGGTACAAAATCCACCGTCTAAGCCGCTGACGATCGAAGAAATGGATGATGTCTATGCACTTCCCTATATGCGCACTTATCATCCTTCCTATGAAAAAGCAGGCGGTGTGCCTGCGATCAGTGAAGTGAAATTCAGTCTCGTCAGCAACCGTGGCTGTTTTGGAGGGTGCAGTTTTTGTGCCTTAACCTTTCATCAGGGCAGGATCATTCAGGTAAGAAGCCATGAATCCATTATCGAAGAAGCAAAAATGCTTACGAAGGAACCCGACTTCAAAGGATATATCCACGATGTCGGTGGTCCGACAGCAAATTTCAGGGCACCTGCCTGTAAAAAACAGCTCAAACACGGAGCATGCCCAAACAAACAGTGTCTCTTTCCAAAACCCTGCGACAATCTGATCGCAGACCACAGAGATTACCGGGCACTTTTAAAACAGTTAAGAGCACTTCCGGGGGTAAAAAAAGTCTTTATCCGCTCCGGTATCCGTTTTGACTACCTGCTTGCCGATAAAGACCAGAGCTTTTTGAAAGAATTGTGTGAATATCATGTTTCAGGACAGCTTAAGGTTGCCCCGGAGCATATTTCGGATGCTGTTTTAAAATATATGGGAAAACCGGAAAACAGTGTTTACCGCCGTTTTGTGCAGTCCTATCAGAAGATGAACGAAAAGATCGGGCGAAAGCAGTTCTTAGTACCTTATCTGATGTCCTCGCATCCGGGTTCTACCTTAAAAGAAGCCGTAGAATTAGCAGAATTTTTACGGGATTTCGGATATATGCCGGAACAGGTACAGGATTTTTATCCGACACCTTCCACGCTGTCTACCTGCATGTATTATACCGGAGTAGATCCACGAACCATGGAACCGGTCTATACGGCAGTAAACCCACATGAAAAAGCCATGCAGCGGGCATTGATCCAGTATCGGAATCCAAAGAATTACGAACTGGTATCGGAGGCACTCCATAAGGCAGGCAGAACGGATCTGATCGGATTTGACAAAAAATGTCTGATCCGTCCGAGAAATATCCAGTCTTCATCATCCACACAAAAGGGTGCTTCCGCCAAAAAACAGCAGACCGGAAAGATGTCCAAAGCACAGACATCACAAAAACAGCAGAAATCGCAAAAGCAAAAACCGCAGCAGAAAAAGACAATCCGATATTTCCGTATGAGTTTATTACGGATAGGAACGCCAACACCAA
>OLRQ01000738.1_pt1 | contig 31332 bp, 24 predicted proteins | sample 1671971 | NCBI WGS metagenome assembly OLRQ01 (sample SAMEA3136631, study PRJEB25190) | human gut metagenome | biome: human gut; feature: human-associated habitat; material: faeces | place: Austria | collected 2013
CATTAGCTCAGTTGGTAGAGCACCTGACTCTTAATCAGGGTGTCCAGGGTTCGAGCCCCTGATCGCGCACTGAAAGCACTGTTTTTGCGGACATGGAGCCGCGGGGACGGTGTTTTTTTTGCGCCTGCGCAGAATTCTTGTTGGAAATTGTTGCTGTCGTTTTTGCGTGACTGGTACTGTCAGAATCCACAAAATCCCAAAAACATTTTTGGTAAAAAGTAAAGACAGGATTTCCTTGACAGAGTCTTATGCAAAACGTATAATAAGGACAACAAAGTACACGTGTACGCAATTAAAAATACCCAATCCAAGGGCGGATTGTATTGATAAGAATACAAAAAGCGAGACAATGTTCCGCTCTATTTTTAAAGGAAAAAATGTACACGTGTACGCAATCGCTTATGAGCATACTGTTCGCTTTAGCTCAACAAGAAAAAGGAGGAAATTCAAAATGAAAAAGAAAACTATCAGCCTGCTTATGGCAGCATCACTGGCAGCATCTTCTCTGGCAGGCGGAATCGTGAGCTTCGCAGAGGAGTCCGATCCGATCACCCTTTCTGTATGGGCGCCGTTTACCGGGTCCGACGGAGATGTGCTTCGTGAGATCATTGATAACTATAACGAGACAAATACCGACAATATTACAGTCCAGATCGATATCATGGACAATGCAACTCTGCAGTCTAAGCTGCCGACCGCAGTATCGACCGGCACCGGCCCGTCCTTTGTACTCGTAGGCATTGAGTTCCTGCAGCAATATGCGAAAAACGGACTGATCGAGGATATCAGTGATTTCTGGGATGTGACTGGTATTGATAAGAGCAATTTCTATGAAAATGTACTTGCAAAGTCTTATGTTGGCGATACACAGTATGGCGTTCCGATGCAGTACAACCTGCAGTATCTCTACTATAATAAGGATATTTTTGAGGCAGCAGGACTGGATCCGGAGACTCCGCCAACTACGCTGGATGAGCTGAAGGAAGATGCCATTGCATGTACCGATGCATCTAAAAATCAGTATGGAATCGGTATTCCGTATGATTATGCTTCTTATTGTGAATATCTCTGGGCAAACGGCGGAGATGTCATCAGCACGGATGGAAAGGAAAATCTGCTGAATTCTCAGGAAAATATCGATACACTTACCTGGCTGCAGGATCTGGCAATCAACGAAGGAGTATCTCCGGAAGGCCTTACAGCTGCCGATGCAGATACAATGTTCCAGGCAGGCCAGCTGGCGATGTACACGAGCGGACCGTGGAACATCAATGGTCTGAATCAGCTCGGTGTCAACTATGGAATCACGGCGATTCCGGCAGGCAGTGCAGGTGCATTCTCTCCGGAAGGAGGCTGCTCATATATGCTGACCAAGGGAGCAGACGATGCGACGCGGGCAGCAGTTTACAAATTCATGGCATATTGGCTGTCTGATGCGACGCTGAAAGAGTGGTCGAACCGCAATGGCTTCCCGGTATGGTCATATTCGGTACTGGAAGATGAGGACATCAAGGCAAACGAGATTCTGAGCAATGTTTCCAAGGCATCTGAGATCGGAAGAGACAGGCATCTGAATCTGACGATCGGCAGCCAGATTGACAGTGATGTCATGCAGCCGATGATGGAGAAGATTCTCGCAGGAGAGGATGTCGCTGAAAATGTGAAGGTCGCATCGGATATTTTAGATGGAATTATTGCGGCACAGTAAGGGTACTTTGACTAAGGCAGGCGGATCACGATAATTCGTTGTGCCATCTGGCTGAATGCCTCCGCAGATTTTGCAGAAATGCTTTTGCGGAGGCATTTACCATATATAGATCGGGTATGTTATTTTCGGAATAACTATTTTGTTATGTACGAAAAAGTAAGCGCTGTCGGGTAAGACGGCAGAAGGAGTTATTATGAAAAAGAATGCTGCGGGAAAGCAGAAGGAGACAGGGATTCGGACGCAGAAGCAGGCTTATCTGTTTCTGGCGCCGTCGTTGATTATCCTGACGGTATTTGTTTTTGTACCTCTGGTCGGGGCAATTGCAATCAGTCTGATGAATATCAATATTTATATGAATGATATTTCTTTTGCACGGCTGAAAAACTATCTGAAAATGTTTACCGATGCAAGAGTCGGGAATGCGACGTTAAACACATTTTACTTTGCATTGCTGGAGGTGCCGCTCCAGATTGGGCTGGCACTGCTTCTGGTCATGTTTATGACGAAAAATACAAAGGTTCACAAATTGATGCGAACGACCTTTTATCTTCCGTATGTATGCTCGATGACGGCAGTGAGCATCATGTGGTCGATGCTTTTAAATAAGAACTATGGAATGCTTTCCTACCTGCTTGGTAAGATCGGGATTCAGATGCCGAACCTTTTGACCAGTACGACATGGGCAATGCCGACTGTCATCCTGGTCACGGTATGGAAAGGGTTTGGGTATACATTGACGGTACTGTCTGCTGCGGCTCTGAGCGTGTCGCATTCGTTGTATGAGGCGGCAGAGCTGGACGGTGCGGGTGGATTTCAGCAGTTTCTCTATGTGACGATACCGGGGATTCGGGATACGATCGGATTTTGTACGGTCACGACACTAATTATGGCATTGCAGGTATTTGATCAGATCTATGTCATGACAGAGGGAGGACCGCAGTATAAGACGGAGACACTGGTCGGTTATATTTATAATAAAGGATTTCAGATGGCACCGTTTGACTTAGGATATGCCTCTTCGATGGCCGTATATCTGTTTCTCATTATTGCGGTACTGACCTTTATCATGCGGAAGTATGCATTCCCGCAGGGAGGTGACGAAGAATGAAAAAACGTAAAAGTGCAGTATTTGATGTGGTTGGATATATCGTATTGTTTTTGATTGTACTGATTGTGGTGCTGCCGCTTTTCTGGTTGATCGTCTCATCCTTCAAATCAGATGCGGACGTGATCAAATGGCCGCCGCACTTCTTCCCGTCGGAGTGGGTGGCGACGCAGTACCGTTACGTCATGAAAGCGATCCCGGTGCTTGGCATGCTCAAAAATACGGTAATCTTCGCCGGATGCGTGACGGTAATCAGTCTGTTTTTTGACTCTCTTGCGGCATATGCGTTTTCCAGGATGCAGTTCCGGGGAAGAAAGGTAATCTTCAGTATTATTTTACTTACAATGATGATTCCGTTTCAGGTCATCATGATTCCGCTGTATCTGGAGGAGTTCAATCTGAAGATTCTGAATACCTATCTCGGACTGATTTTGCCACGTACCGCGAGTGCTTATGGTATTTACATGCTGACCTCATTTTTCTCCGGCGTACCGAAATCGCTGGATGAGGCGGCGCGCATCGATGGCATGAAGGAGTTTCAGATTTACTCGCGGATCATTGCCCCGCTTGCAAAGCCGGCCTTTGTGACACTTGGCATTTACCATTTCATGAATAACTGGAACGACCTGCTTTATCCGATGATGCTGACGAGCTCGGTCGACATGCGAACCCTATCAGCGGGACTGGCGATACTGGTCGGGAGCAACTCGATCAAATTCGGTCCGACTCTGGCGGCTACGGTGATTTCAGTAGCTCCGCTGCTCGTTTTATTCCTGTTCGGACAGAAGTTCTTTATGGAAGGAATTGCGACTTCGGGTATGAAGGAGTGACAGAGGCAATATAAAAAAGTGTTGTAAGCTGCGAAGCAGTTGCATATAGGGATGAATCAGGAGAAAAAGGAGATTATATGAAAACGACAAAAATTATGGCGCATAAAAAATTTCAGAAAGGAAAAATCGATCCGAGAATCTATGGCTCCTTTGTGGAGCATATGGGACGGGTCGTGTACTCTGGCATCTATGAGCCGGGCCATGCGACGGCGGATGAGAACGGATTCCGGCAGGATGTCGCGCAGGCAATGCACAAAATGGGCGTGACTACCGTGCGCTATCCGGGCGGCAATTTTGTATCGAACTATGATTGGAGAGATGGTGTGGGTCCGGTGAAAAGCCGTCCGCGCAAGATTGATCTGGCGTGGAAGAGCATCGAGACGAATGAAGTCGGTACCGATGAATTTATGAAATGGGCTGAGAAAAATGCGATTGATCCAATGTTCGCAGTCAATCTCGGCACCGGCGATATCAAGAGCGCAGTATCTCTGCTGGAGTACTGCAACTTCCCGGGTGGCACCTACTATAGTGATATGCGCCGGGAAAACGGAAGAGAGAAGCCGTATGGCATCCATACGTGGTGCCTTGGAAACGAGATGGACGGAGACTGGCAGATCGGCCATAAGACGGCATGGGAGTATGGAAGAATCGCGCACGAGGCAGGGAAGGCGATGAAGCTTCTGGATCCGTCGATTGAGCTGACTGTCTGCGGAAGCTCGATGTCTAGCAATGCAACGTTTGGAGAATGGGAGCGCGAGGTGCTGCAGCATACTTATGACTGTACCGATTATATCTCTTTGCACCAATATTATGGCGGGCAGGAAAAGGGAACGGCAGCGTTTCTGGCACAGTCGATGGATATGGAACGCTATATCCGGACGGTCTGCAATATCTGTGATGTGACCGGCGTGCAGCGCCGCTCAAAGAAAAAAATCAATATCTGCTTTGACGAGTGGGGCGTATGGGAGATTCCGAATACCGAGGTGCAGGAGTCGGTGGAAAATGCGCCGTGGCAGATCGCACCGGCCTTCAGTGAGCAGATTTATACGATGGAGGATGCTCTGCTCTTTGCCGGGATGATGATGAACTTTCTACGTTATTCCGATCGGGTAAAGCTGGCGTGTCAGTCGTTGCTGACGAATATCAGCGCCTGCATTATGACAGAGCGTGGAGGCGGCGTATGGGTTCAGCCGATCTACTATCCGTTTGCAATGATGGCTGAGCATGCTCATGGCGTCGTGCTCGACAGTCTGAGTGATGGTCCGGCTTATCAGGCCGGCGGCTTTGATGAAGTACCGGTCGTGGATCAGGTAGTCGTATACAACGAGGAAAAGCAGGAGCTTGTACTGTTCTTTGTCAACCGCAGTGAGGAAGCGGCCGAGGTAGAAACAGATCTCGAAGGATTTGCCGTGATTGGTGAGGTGCTGGAATCTATGGCTTTGCGCCATCCGGACCGCAAGGCGACCAATGCAATCGAGCACAACCGTGTCGTGCCGCAGGCCTGCAGCAACTATGTACAGAAGGACGGTGCGCTGTACTGCGAGCTGATGCCGCTTTCCTTCCAGATGATTCGGATAAAGGCGAGATAATACCGAGCCGCGGACTTGTGTGAGAGTGAGAGATTGTGATATAGTATGATGATGATACAAGGGTCAAAAGGTCATGCGTTTCATGCTTGCATGAAAAAGCATGACTTATTGACCCGCAAAACACCGAAAAGTAGCCATTTTTCGTAGAAAATAAGCGGATTTCGAATACTATACACGAAGGGGGAACACGTCATGGGAATCACGACAAAGGATCTGGCGCAGCTGTGCGGCGTATCACGCACGACCGTACACCGTGCACTTTACGGGGGAGGAAGAATTCATCCGGATACCAAGGAAATGATTCTGCGTGTCGCGAAGGAGCATGACTATCGGCCGGATCTGCTGGCGCGAGGCCTGGTGAAGGGACGCACCTACTATATCGGGGTCGTAGTCATGGATGTGCGCAACCGGTATTTTGCGGGAATGCTGAGCGCGATCGGGCGGGAAGCCGCGCAGCATGGCTACAATATCAACATCACTCTGCATGATAACAACCGCAAGTTTGAGCAGGATCAGCTCACGCGGCTTTCTTCCTACCGGATGGACGGAATCATTCTTTCCTCCGTTAATGAAGGACCGGAGTATGCAAAATTTCTGGAAAGCCTGGAGACACCGATCGTGACCGTGGACAATAAGATCGCCGAAGGGATCCCGTTCGTGAGCATTGACCAGCGTGCAGCGATGCGGGAAGCCGTGGAGCACATCCTGGAAATGAAAAAATATGAGCGGATCGTATTTGTCTGTCCGGCGATGGCAGTGGCAGGAGAGCAGAACATTTATGTACACCGGGAGCGAAAAAAGGGATTTGAGGAAGCAATGGCGGGTGCACCCGGGGTACAGGCAGAATACGTGCTGAACTGGGAGTATTTAAAGCAGGTAGAGAAGCTGGCACAGGATGGCATCCGTACAGCGTTTGCCTGCACCGCAGATGATTTTGCACTGGATATTATGAAGTATCTGAAGGAGAAGGGGCTGCGGACTCCGGCGGATTATGGAATTGTCGGGTTCGATAATGTAGATACCCTGAAATACATCACACCGCAGCTGGTAACAGTATCCAATAAGGTCGATGCGGTCGCAAAGGCGGCAGTGCAGATGCTGTTTGCGCTGATCAATGCGGGGCAGGAGCAGGCAGATGAGAAGTCGCAGGTGGCAGAACAGGAAGCTCAGAGACGGGTACAGATACTTCCGCATGAGCTGATAGATGGAGAAACACTGTAGCAAGGTTTTGACAATAGTTTTGTTGATTCCCTATCATGCATGGGCCAATCGAGGCGTGACAGAAATGACGACCTGGCTGCTGGATGAGGAGAAAGGCTGATAGCAAAAGAGAAGACAGGTAGCGGATGTGGTTGAACATCGTAACATCGTTATCAGACATAAAATCCCTGTGCTTACCGTATCGTAAAAAGCTGGTGAGCATGGGGATTTGATATTGCGTGGTGTGGAATCGATATGCTATGATGGTAAAGGAATTAACTGGATCGTTTTATTTTTTGAACGCAGATCGCGAAGCGACTGCGTTCATGAGCAAGTAGCGAAGCTAGGCCCTGTCAGCAGAGCTGCAGGGACGGATTGCGAATGTCCGCTTTACTAAAGCAAAAATATGATTCATGCAGGGGGACAAAAAATGGAGTGCTACAAAAAGGACTACCCGCGGCCACAGCTGGTGCGGGACAACTGGACGTCACTGAATGGGACGTGGGATTTTTGCTTTGATGATGAGGCACGTGGAGAACGGGGCAGCTGGTATCAGATGTGGCCGGTGAATCAGGCACAGACAATCGAGGTGCCGTTTACGTATGAGACAAAGAGAAGCGGGATCGGAGATGAGAGAGCACACAGACAGGTCTGGTATCGCAGAAGCATCGAGGCGGATGCTGCACAGCTGTCAGAGGGAAAACACCTCTGGCTGCACTTTGAGGGCAGTGATTTCTATACAAAGGTGTGGGTAAACGGGCAGTACGTCGGCGATCACCGGGGCGGCTATGCGCGGTTTTCATTTGATATCACAAGATTTGTAAAGGCCAAAGAAAATGAGATCGTGGTGAAGGTGGAGGATTCCTTTGATCCACAGCAGCCACGCGGCAAACAGCGCTGGGTGAAGGACAGCTTTGGCTGCTGGTATGTGCAGACGACCGGTATCTGGAAGACGGTCTGGATGGAATATGTCCCGGAGATTTATTTAAATCAGGTAAAAATGACGCCGCTTCTGACGGATTCGTCGCTGGAGCTGACTTATGATGTGGTGCTTCCGGAAGAGCAAAGAGATGGCAGTGTTGAGATTGAGGCAGAGATTACCTTTGACGGTATTCAGATCAGCCGGACACGGATGGCTGTGCTTGGCAGAAGTGTGAAAACGCGCGCAAATGTATTTTATCCGGCGCTCGGCGGCATGGAGTGGGGTGTCCGGGAGTGGACACCGGAGGATCCGGCCCTGTACGATATCAGGTTCCGTGTGCTTGTGAACGGAGAAGAAACGGACTGTGCCGGCTCCTATTTTGCCATGCGAGAGATCCGGATCGACGGTCCGAATATTTTGCTGAACGGGAAAGTGCTTTATCAGAGGCTGATTCTGGATCAGGGCTACTGGAAGGATACGCATCTGACCCCTCCGTCAGAGGAGGCGCTGGTCGATGATATCGAAAAAATTCGTTCAATGGGCTACAACGGATTGCGCAAGCATCAGAAAATTGAGGATGAGCGTTTCCTTTACTGGTGCGATGTGAAGGGCATGCTCGTCTGGAGTGAGATGGCGGCGGCTTATCAGTATTCGGATGAGGCGGTAACGGAATTTACAAAAGAGTGGATGGAGATCGTACAGCAGAATTACAATCATCCGTGCATCATCACATGGACGCCGATGAATGAGTCGTGGGGTGTGCATGAGATCGAGACAGATCGGATGCAGCAGCATTTTACAGAGATGATCTATCACCTGACGAAGAGTCTGGATCCGTATCGGCCGGTGATCGTCAATGACGGCTGGGAGCACACTGTGTCGGATATTCTGACGTTGCATGACTATGAGGAGGTCGGCGAGACCTTATATAAGCGGTATACAGAATGTAAGGAGCAGATATTGACGACAGAGGTATATCACAGCAGCGTAAGGTCGGCATTTGCAAATGGATTCCGCTATCAGGGGCAGCCGATCCTCATCAGCGAATACGGCGGCATTGCATTTAATAATGATGGCGGCTGGGGCTATGGCAATAAAGTGAGCACAAAAGAAGAGTTTCTGCGCCGTTTTGACGATATCACGACGGCAGTCAAGCGGATTCCGTACTGCTGTGGCTTCTGTTATACGCAGGTGAGCGATGTCCAGCAGGAGATCAACGGCCTTCTGGATGCAGACCATAATTACAAGCTCCCGCCTGAGGCAATCAGAGAAATCAATGAACGCAAGGTGGGGTATTGGAGGTCAGAGATGTAATAAATCCCTCTTGCGTTTTCCACACAATACCATTATAGTTATTGGTAAAGACTACAACAGAAAATGGAGGGACTGCAATGCAGCTGCTTAAGGACCGCATCCGTAAGGATGGAAAGGTAAAAGAGGGAAATGTACTGAAGGTAGACAGTTTTCTGAATCACCAAATGGATATCCGGCTGTTCCGGGAGATCGGAAAGGAATTCAAGCGCCGCTTTGAGGGAACCAAGATCAACAAAATCCTTACGATAGAGGCTTCTGGTATCGGCATTGCCTGTATCGTAGCGGAGGAGTTTGATGTTCCGGTCGTTTTTGCGAAAAAGACACAGACGAAAAATATCGCAGGAGAGGTTTATCGTTCGCAGGTAGAGTCTTACACGCACGGAAGAATTTATGACATCATCGTTTCGAAGGAGTTTCTCGGAAAAGGGGACAAAGTGCTCCTGATCGATGATTTCCTTGCAAACGGAAAGGCACTGGAGGGGCTGATTGATCTGGTACAGGCAGCAGGCGCTGAGGTCGTTGGTGCCGGGATCGTGATCGAGAAGGGCTTCCAGCCGGGCGGAGACATCATCCGCGGCAAGGGCATACATCTGGAGTCACTGGCGATCGTGGAGAGTATGGACGACAAGACCGGAGAGATTACATTCCGGGAGAAATGATCAGAAGAGAGGGCGCTGTGTTTTCGTGGCGCTCTTTTCTTCTTTGTATGGAAAGGATTTGTAATGGGATGCCATCCTGCGAAAGAAAGGACGAAATGTGTATGAGCGCGGCGAAAATAGATTTACATCTTCATCTGGACGGCTCGCTGTACCTTCCATGGGCATGGAAGACGGCAGTAAAGCGCGGTGTTGTGGAGGCAGAGTGTACGTTTGAGGAATATTATAGCCGGTTTCACCGGAGGAATTTCAAAACACGTGAAGAGAGAATGAAGCGATTTGACTTTCCGGTCGATGTGATGCAGACGAAAGAAGATCTGGCGGATGCCGCTTATTATCTTGTACAGACGTTAAGTATTCAGCAGATGTTTTATGCAGAGATCCGATTTGCGCCGCAGCAGCATACAAAATGCGGGCTGACGCAGCGGGAGGCGGTGCTTGCGGTGTGTGACGGGCTGGAACGGGCCAAACAGGACTTTCCGGATATCGATACCGGTCTTTTGTGCTGCCTGATGCATAAGGGAGAAAATGCGCATGTAAATGAAAAAGAAAATTTTGAGACAGTAGAAGTTGTCCGAGAGCTTCTTTCTGACCGTGTGCTCGGTCTGGATCTGGCAGGCTATGAAAATACAGGAGATTTTCTGCTGTATGCGCCTCTGTTCGAAAAGGCCCACAGCTATGGTATTCCCTATACAATCCATGCAGGAGAGATGGGCGAAGGAGCCCATGTCATGGACGCGCTTGCGATGAAGGCGAACCGGATCGGACATGGAATTAACTGCATTCAGAATCCGGAATGGCTGCATGCAGTTGTAGAGAGTCAGATTCCGCTGGAGCTTTGCCCAACCTCTAATACAAGATACGAGCTTGGGTATGCGGCGCTTCCCGTCCGACAGCTGCTGGATGCAGGGGCAAGGATTACGCTAAACACCGACAATATGTCGTTTGGGCGAACCAGCCTTGCGCATGAATATGATATGATGCGCTCCGTCGGAATCAGTCAGAAAGAGCTGTGGTGCGTGGAATGCGGCAGATGCGGCCTTTTGCAGCGAATCGAGAAAAGAGAGGCTTCGGGAGAGACTAAGAGAAGAACAGAATAAGAAGACAGAGTGATAAAAGAAAGCTCTTAAAGCAGACCCTTGTGGGTGTGGCTTTAAGAGCTGTTTTATTTCGCAGGCAACGGGTCGGGCAGATATGCTTGTGCGGATGTGTTACCACACCGTCACATCAACCGCCTCATATGATTCTGTATCATAGGTGACGCTGGCAGTTACGCCCGGCTGCAATGTCTCGGCGGTATCACCCATCGCTGCGAGCTTTGCCGGGTCGAACCAGAACTGGATGACATTGCCATCCGGCTGCTGGAGACGGAAGTAGGTGCTCGCTTTTGTGATGACCGTACCGTATACACCGATGGTTTCAGACGTCGTACCTGTGGAGCTGCTGTTTCCGGAAGTACTGCTTTGCGTACCGGAGAAGGAATAGGTGATGCCGTTATCCTTCATGTATTTCACCATGAGCGCAATATTTTCATTTTCACACTGGTTCAGTACGGTCGGATCAAAGTCAGCGGCTTCGATTGTTCCACTGTACCAGGACTTGCCATTGAAGTAATCCTGTACTTCCTGAAGCACAAATTTCCGATGATGCCGTGCGTAAATTTCATTGATGGCCATCTGGATCTGATTGCCGCTCAAAGAGGTCAGATCTGAAGTACTGATCGCTGCTTCCGAGCTGTATGGAAAAATGTAGTCGGAAGCGCTGCCGATTGATGTATCGTTTCCGGTTGATTTTTTATATTCATCCTTGATGCGGATGGTGCTTACGACCTGATTCACGCCATCGCTTAAGGTGCGGAACTCATTGAGGGCATCCGCGTCGTCTGTGTAGCCCTGCATGTCAGTCGCAAAGCATACATAATAATATCCGGCAGCCGTTTCGCCGATCAGCTGGTAAGATGGAAGATCGGTGAAATCCATGTTTTCCGAGAAATTGATGGAAAAGAGGAAGCCGCCGTTTTCATAGCCGAGACTGGCTGTCCAGAGCTTTCGGGACTGAATGTGGAAAAAGGAGGCCGAGTCCGCAGCAGTGGAGACCTGACATTTCCCGGCCCAGCTGGAAGGAAGTGTGATCTGTACCTCCTTGAAGTCGACCAGGATATCATTTTCCGCATCCCGCGAGGTTGAACAGGAAAAGAGATTTTCCGGAACTGCGCCTGCGGTGATGGAAGCACCGGCGAGCATGCAAGCCGAAAGCAATGCCAGTGATAAAGCTCTAAAAGATCGTTTTCTCATATGATTTCCCCCTTATGACTTGTATGTACATTTCCGAAAACGAGTTGAGAACGCTCCGGAATCTATTATTAGCTTAACATAGAATTTTCCGGAAAAAATGAATGTATTCTTAAGAGGAAACAGAGATTTTTGTAAATCAGCAGATCGGCATGAGCTCGCCGGTCTCGGTATTGATGACGAAACCGCTGATTCTGACATCCTTTGGAATCAGCGGATGGTTGCGGATCGTATCGACGGTCTCACGCACAGAATCCTCTACTGTATCAAAGCCTGCGAGCCATTTTTCAAAATCGATGCCACAGTATTTCATCAGGTCGATCGATTCCTGCGAAATGCCGCGATTCTTCATATGGTGGATCATCATTTCGCTGTCGATGTGCTGCACGCCACAGTCGGTGTGACCGATGACCAGGACCTCGGTGACACCCAGCTCAATGATACCGACGAGCAGGCTGCGGATCACGCTTCCGAACGGATTCGTCACGACACCGCCCGCATTTTTAATCATTTTCACATCTCCGTTTTTGATACCAAGCGCTGCCGGAAGCAGTTCGACGAGTCGTGTATCCATACAGGTCAGAATCGCGACCTTCTTGTTCGGATATTTGCTGGCAGCATACTGCTCATAACGTTTTTCTTCTACAAATTTTTTGTTGTAGGCAAGCATTTCTTCAATCATATAAAATCCCCCTTTGCTGTCTGAATCCATGCGAAATGGATGAAAATGGATAAATCCAGTTTATCATGAAGCGGGCGGATAGACAAGAATTTAGCAGGCTGTTATAAGAAAATCTATGCGGCGGCATTACTTGCAAAGGGAATTCCGAAGGAAAAAATCCGGATGTACGGTTTTGCATTTCAGGGAAAACAGGTGCTGATCGGAGGGCGAAGGATGCACTGAGACAGGATTTATACATCCGTTTCTTCTCCCTCGTTTGCCTGCTCCATGACGATAGTAGCCTGCTGTGGGTTGGCGACGTATTCGACGTGCAGGACGGCCTGCGGCCAGTTGAGACTGATGCAGGGCATCTTCTGACGCTCAGTTCCGGCTTTGGCGATCTGGGCGAGCAGTTCGTCGAGTACGGAGCGGGTGAGATAGCCGCCCTTCCAGTGGAAGGTCAGAGGTTTTTCTTTTTTGGCGGCCTGCAGTGCGCGCCGGTAGACATCCTCGGTTTTGGCAAAGGAAAGATTCTTTTCTTTATAGTAAGAATGTGCGCTGTCGGTACAGGCCGGGGCCGGTGCGATCAGCGGCTCGTGGTCACGGAAAATCTGTTTGTCATCCAGATTAAAATAGTCGTATCGGATCCGGGTGGAGGCGCTGCCTTTCTTTCCGGACTTTTTGTTGCCGGGGATGGGATGCTGCGCGATGTCGCCATGGGTGGCTCCTGCATTTCCGGAGTCGGATGCGGTATTAGAAGCATGCGAATAGTTTCGGCCGAGAGAATTGTCGAAGGTCGCATCCAGATGATAGTAGCTCTTGCCGATTCGGACGATGTTCCAGGTGTGGCGGTACTTGATGCCTTTTTCCGGATTGTTGCCGCTAAGGGCGATCATGCACCAGATACCGAGTGCGTCGCAGAGGCATTTGACAGTCTTTGCGATGCCCTCGCACACGCCGACGCCCTGCCCGAGCGGGCCGATGATCTCGTGAGAGTAGGGCTTTTTCAGCTTATCGTAATGTACATTTTCACAGATAAAATCGTGAATATACAGCTCCTTTTCTGACTCTGACAGGTCTTTGGCAGGCCGGATGAGCTTATCAATCCGGGCGCGCATCGCCTGCTGGTGTTCCCGGATTTTGCTTTTTTCAAATAAGTAGTCCGGCAGAAAGAGAAGGTTTGGCGAGTCCTGATAAAAGCGGTATTTGTAGCCGGTCGCCCAGAAGATTTCCGGATGATCGAGACGCAGCCGGAAAAAAACGTCGTAGAGCTCTTCTGCTGACAGGCGCGGAAGCTGAATCTCAGGGGCGAGCTGATTCAGTCCCTGTAGCATGCCATGATAGGCCGCCTGCTGCGGGCGGGACATTTTACTGTAATAATATGGTTCCATGGTGGTACTTCCTTTTCAGTTATGGACAGGCAGCGAAACAGGTTGCGAATATCCGTCTGCCTGTCGTTATCATATCACGTTGCTGTAAATCTGCGCAATCCCCCAAACCTGTGCTGGATTTTTACCGGGAAGGGGTTTATACTGTGTGTAACCAGTTCAGCGTGGCAACAGGATATCAGATACTGGCACCACTGCCGGATATGCGGAATGAATAACACACAAAATGGAGGATGCAACAGATGAAAAAATTAGGATTCGGAATGATGCGCCTGCCGCTTCTCAATGAGGAGGACAAGAAGAGCATCGACAAAAAGACCGTCTGTCAGATGGTGGATACATTTATGGAGCGTGGTTTTACTTATTTTGATACGGCGTACATGTATCATGAGTATGAAAGTGAGCGCGCGATGAAGGATGTGCTTGTGACGCGCAAGGACCGCGACAGCTATACGCTGGCGTCGAAGCTGCCGGTCATGCAGCTGAAGGAAAAAGAGGATATGGAGCGCATTTTCAATGAGCAGAGAGAAAAATGCGGCGTGGAGTATTTTGACTATTATCTTCTGCACGCGCTGGATGCGGAGCACTATAAGACCGTGAAGCGTCTGGACTGCTTTGGATTTGCGATGCAGAAAAAGGCAGAGGGCAAGGTAAAGCACGTCGGATTTTCCTTCCACGACAGTGCAGAGGTGCTCGATCAGATCCTTACAGAGCATCCGGAAGCAGAATTTGTACAGCTGCAGCTGAACTATCTGGACTGGGAGGATGCAAAGGTACAGTCCCGCAAGTGCTATGAGACAGCGGTAAAGCATGGCAAAAAGGTCGTAGTCATGGAGCCGGTCAAGGGCGGTACACTGGCAAAGCTTCCGAAGAAGGCAGAAGATGTGCTCAAAGCACTGCATCCTGATTGGTCAGCTGCTTCCTGGGCGATCCGGTTTGTCGCAAGCCTGGAGAATGTGATGGTCGTACTGAGCGGTATGTCCACACCGGAGCAGATGGATGATAATACAGCATATATGAAGGAGTTTGAGCCGCTGACTGAGAAGGAGAAGCAGGTGCTGCTTGGCGAGGTCGTTGATAGCATCCACGAGGCGGCAAAAATCCCGTGTACTGCCTGCCGGTATTGTGTCGAGGGCTGTCCGATGAACATCGCGATTCCGGAGTATTTTGCACTTTATAATGACGAAATCACAGATAAAGGCAATCCGGAGTATGCAAAGCGTTATGCGGAACTGACAAAGGAGCACGGAAAGGCTTCTGACTGCGTGGAGTGCGGTCAGTGTGAGGGCGCCTGTCCGCAGCATCTTCCGGCGATCACATGGCTTAAAAAGGTCGCGGAGGTATTTGAAAGAAGATAGAATGAATCCCCATGAACCTGCCGGCTCATGGGGATTTTCCAAAGAAAGAAACGCAGGCGTTCTGCGCGACGTTAGATAAACGGTGCCGGAAGTCCAAGCGTCAGCGGCGGGCAGGATTTGTGGATGTGGCAGAGCGGATAGATGGGGAAGGAGAAGACGATGAAGGAGAAAACATTTCAGCCTGATCGGGTGTTCTCGTATTTTAAAGCGGAGTGGAAGGTACTGCTTGTGGTGACGGTTTTCGGTCTCATTTACAATGTGGGACTGCTGGCGAGACCATGGTTTGAGGGCCGGATGGCAGGATACCTGGTGAAGGTATTAAACGGCACCGGGACATTTTCCGGCATGCGCCTTCTGGTGTGTGCCTATGTGGCGGCCATTGCGACCGTGCAGATTTCCAGATATATCAAGCGGTTCTATGTCCGGCGTTTTGCGAACAATGTGAACCGGAGAATGAAGCGGATTCTTTATCACAGCCTTGTCCGAAAGAGCAGGATGGACCTTGCGGAAGAAGGAGAAGGGGATGTCATGACGAAGGCGATCCTTGATGTGGACGACTGTGTGGAGGGGATGAGGAAATTTACAACGGAAATTTTTGACACAGGTGTCGCACTGACGGCGTATATCGGAATGCTGCTCTGGTATGACTGGCGTCTGGCACTGCTCTGTCTGATTTTTCCGCCGATCTCCTATGTGACAGCAGAAAAAATGAAAAAAATCATTCAGAAAAACGGGGCAGCGTATAAAATGCAGTCCGGAGCTTTAAGTGCGGCGACACTGGACAGGGCGCAAAATGCGATCACTTACCGGGTGTTCGGCTGTGAGCGGGAGCGTCGGGCGGCTTATGAGGAGCAGCTGACCGCGTATGAAAAAGCGGCGGTAAAGGCGAATATATGGAGTACGGTGCTGCCGCCGATATATAAAGTGATTTCCATGGCCAGCGTAGTATTCATTCTGTATTTTGGTCAGAAAAATGTGCTCGGGACGGGGTGGAGCACGTGGGATATCGCGGCATTTACGACGTTTCTCTCCTGCTTTTTGAAGCTGTCGGGTAAATCGGCAAGCGCGGCGAAGCTGTTTAACTCTGTGCACAAGGCACAGGTATCGTGGAAACGGATCAGGCCGTTGCTGGCGCCGGTGGAGGAAGCGCCGGAGACGGCTGTGAAAATACAAAAAGAAGAATCCGGGGTAGCACTTCACCTGCGCCACGTCACCTTTTCCTACCCAAACGGCGCGCCGATCCTGAAGGACATTTCCTTTTCTGCAAAGCCGGGATGGATCATCGGTATCACAGGCGCGGTCGCATGTGGAAAATCGACGCTCGGAAAGGTATTTCTGTGCGAGTATCCATATGAGGGAGAAATCCGGCTCGGCGATACGGAGCTGCGGGAGCTGTCAGAGCAGGAGCGCTGTGAAACGGTCGGCTATCTCGGACACGACCCGGAACTGTTTAACGACAGCATCGAACACAACGTCCTTCTGGGCGAAAAAAAGGATCCGGAGTTGTATTTAAAAGCAGTATGCATCGATGCGGAGGTAAACGAGATGCCGGATAAAAAGCGGACGCTGGTCGGAAATGGCGGCGTGCGTCTCTCCGGCGGTCAGGCGCAGCGGCTGGCGCTGGCACGGACCTTATGCCATCTGCGGCCGGTGATGATTCTGGACGACCCGTTTTCTGCACTGGATAAAAAGACGGAGGCGGAGATTTTTTCCAATATCCGGCAGCTGGCGGGGGATGCCATTGTTCTGCTGATTTCGCACCGGCTGTATTTGTTTCCGCAGCTGGATCAGATCGTCTGGATGGAGGGCGGCAGGGCCATTGCCGCGCCGCATGAGACACTTATAAAGGAAGTGCCGGAGTATGCGGCACTGTTTGAGGGGCGTTACACACAGGAAGGAGGCGCGGAGCATGAAGCGTAACCTGCGTGTAAAAACGATGATTCTTGATACGATAAAAATGCAGAAGGGGCTTTTTGCAGCGATCCTGTTTGCTGTCACCGGAGCGATCATATCGGCGTTGCTTCCGCCGCTTGTTCTGGCCCGGATCATAGATGGGATCACCGCCGGAGACGAAGTGTCAGCTTCGTTTCTTCTGCTTTACTTTCTGCTTCTGGCGCTGACCGGATTCCTGGAGGCGGCAAGAGAGGGACTGCTTACGGTATTCGGACAGAAGATGACGCATGCCCTGCGCAGTAGTCTGATGGAGAAGTTTGGGCGCCTCACATCGGACAATGTGAACCGTCAGGAACCGGGAATGCTCGTCTCAAGGTTTATCGGGGATGTGGACACAGTCGAGAACCTGTTTACATCCGGTATTGTCAGCATGTTTGCAGATGCGTGTAAAATCATCAGCATTCTGGCGGTGATCTGGTTCCGGAACCGGGGCCTGACATTTGTGCTGCTCGTGCTTCTGCCATTTTTGTTCTGGTTCACAAGGCATGTCCAGAAAAATATGCTCTCGGCACAGATCGAGAACCGGAGGGCCGTTGGACGGGCGTCCGGTCATGTGCCGGAGACGCTTCACAATATCCGGACGATTCACTGCCTCAAGAAGGAAGCCTATATGGAAGAACAGTATGACATCTACATCGGGCGGAGCTATCAGGCGATGGAGCGTACAAATTTTTATGACGCCATTTATTCGCCGGTCATTTTGACCCTCAATGCGGCTGTAGTGGCAGTGGTGATGCTACTTTCCGCCTCCGGTAATAAAAATGTGCTGATGCTGTTTGGTATGTCAGCCGGAACTGCCGTGGCGGTCATCAATTATATTTCGCAGATTTTCACACCGGTGGAAAGTCTTGGCATGGAGATTCAGATGATTCAGTCGGCGATCGCAGGGATTCACCGGATCAACGAGTTTTTTGCGCTGGAGGAACGGACAGAGAATCCGGCGTGGCAAATGAAGCAGGTGGATAGAGACCGGACACCGCTTCCATTTGTGGAATTTAAAGATGTGACATTTGGCTATGATGAGCATACGGTGCTGCAGCACCTGAGCTTTTCTGTCATGGACGGGGAACAGGTGACGCTCGCCGGGCGTACCGGGGCCGGAAAGAGTACGATACTGAGGCTGCTGCTCGGTCTTTATGAGCCACAGTCCGGAGCAGTGCTGATCCATGGTGTCCCGGCAGTGGCGATTCCGGATGAAAAGCGGCGGAGGATGTTTGGATATGTGGAGCAGTCGTTTCACATGGTACCGGGAACGGTGCGGGATCAGATCACCTTATACGATACGACGATTTCTGATGAGGCGGCACAGATGGCGGCGCGTCTGACCGGGCTGGATGAGGCGATCCGGGCGCTGGAAAAAGGATATGATACGATCTGCACACCGGAGCTGTTCTCGCAGGGGCAGTGGCAGCTGCTCTCAATCGCGCGTGCCGCAGCCGCGAATCCGCGCATGCTGCTGCTCGATGAGATCACCGCGAACCTTGATGCAAAGACAGAGGCGGCAGTGCTGGATGCGCTGGAGCGTGTGGCGAATCATCGCACGGTGATCTCCATCTCGCATCGGACGTCGGCACGGCTGGGGCAGGTGATACAGATCGAGGCGAACTGAAATACAGAAAAGGACAGCTATTTGTACGGCAGTTCAAGCGTGAAGGTCGCGCCGCCGCCTGGGGTGTCCTTAGCATACAGACGGCCATGGTGCAGTGCGGCGATCTCAGAAGCGATGGAGAGGCCGAGTCCGAAGTGGGATTTGCTTTCCCTGGATGTATCGGCGCGGTAAAAACGCTCGAAAATCTGGGCTTTTTGCGCATCCGGGATGCCGGGGCCATTGTCGCAGACGGAAAGGCGGAATCGGGTATCGGAGACATCCAGTGTCAGCCGGATGCTTCCGCCGGGCGGCGTATAGGAAAAGGCGTTGTCAATCAGGATGGCGAGCAGCTGCCGAATACGCTCTTCGTCGCAGAGACAGGGCGGAATCGCTTCAGACGGAAGACGGATATCCCAGCGTAACTGATGCGCCATGGCCTGTGATTCAAAGGATTCGAAGACTTCCAGCAGAAAGGTATCCAGCTCGACCTCGGCAGGGTGCATGCTCCAGCTGTGGCTGTCCGCGTTGGCGAGCTGTAGCATATCATTGACGAGCCGGGCCATCCGGTTTCCTTCTGTATCGAGAAGTGTCAGAAAGCTGTTGTCATTCGGGATCAGACCGGAACGGCAGGCTGTAAGATTACTGAGAATCACTGTGATCGGCGAGCGGAGTTCATGGGAGGCAGCTGCGATGAACTGCATTTGTTTTTCGCGGTTTTCCATCAACGGCTGCAGCATACGGGTGATAAAATACTGAAAAAAGAGAAAAAGCAGGAGCAGGCCGATCAGGTCGGCCAGAAGAAAGAACCAGCGTTGCCGGACAATTCGGCTCTGAATCTGCGTCAGAGGATGCCAGATGAGGATGCCGAGCTGTCCGTTTTTTCGTGGGATGACAGCTGCACCTGCATAGGAGGACGGCTGCGTCTGTTCCTTGATGGAAAATTCGGCATGATGGGAGAGTCTGCTGCCGCATTCTCTGGCTGTCGGGTAGATGTGGTACTTCTGTGCAGCGATGTCTGCGATCTGTCCGAAGAGACGGTCAGAGTCTGTGCGACTGTCCTTGTCCATGCCAGAAAGGCGTTGAAGAAAGAGTGGCTGTCCATTGTCAAAAATACGGATCGAGATATGATAATTATGCTCCATCTGACGAATCCATTCATGTGAGAGTGTCGTCTGCTGCTCCAGATTCTGGCAGAGTGTGCTCACATTTGTGAGAAACGAGGTGTATTCTGCCTGACGGATGCCGGCTTCCGAGATCAGAAGGCAGACAATGGTCAGGATGACTAAGGTCAGTCCGGTCACGGAGAGGCTGAGCATGCTCAGCTTCCGGTGGAGCTGTCGGAAGAGCGGGGACTCCGCCCGGGGAGCAGGAGAGCCAGGGAATCTATGGTATTTGGAAGAGACAGACATGAGAACTCCTTTTTATTTATGTTTACTTTGTGATACGCGGATTGCTGCGCATTTCATGCGTTTGCAATCCTGACTGATGCTTATGAATTGCTGCGCTGCGAAGAAGCCCCCGCAATTTTACAAATAGTATTTATATCATCGGTCAGTCGATATCCGACTCCCCGTGCAGTCACAAGCTGCGCCTGACTGCCGACGGTCTTCAGGCGCCTGCGGAGAAAGTGGATGTAGTTGTCGAGGTTGCCGCTCTCGACATCGGACTCCTCGCCCCAGATGCGCAGAAGAATCGTCTCGCGCGGAAGCGTCTGTTCCGGGTGGGTCAGAAAGAGGGAGAGCAGTGCACCTTCCCGGCGGGACAACGAGCAGCGCCGGTCGCCGCAGGAGAGCATGCTCTGTTCCGGATCAAAGGAGAGGTCGTGCCATGTCATATGCTGGTCGGTGAGTCGCTGTGGGCGCCGACAGATGCAGCGGATCCGGGCCATCAGCTCCTCAAATGCGAACGGCTTGACGAGATAATCGTCTGCACCCAGATCAAGACCGGTGACCCGGTCCTCCAGGGAGCCAAGTGCCGTCAGAAACAGGATCGGCGTCGTGCAGTGTGCAGCCCGCGCCTGTCGCAGCACCTCCAGTCCATCGAGTCCCGGCAGCATCCGGTCGAGCAGCACGAGGTCATGTCCGTTTTCCAGAATATAAAAAAGTCCCTCCTCACCGTCGTGACAGGAGGTCACAGAAAAATGTTGCTGTTCTAAAAGAAGCGACAGGGAGCGGCACAGCTCCACGTCGTCCTCAATCAATAATATGCGCATAATGCCTCCGGAAAATATAAGATAAAATCAGTATAGCAGATAAAGCTATAAATAGTCTTTAAAAGAAGAAAGAAATAATTTGACTTTAGAGTTTTTTTAAAGAAAACCATGCTAGAGTGTATATGAACGCAGATAAGCATTCCCCCGCTTTAAGTGCGCGGAGCACTAAGCGGCGGGTGAGGGGGGATGCTTATGTCAGTGGGAGTTGAAAGCTCCCGCTGACAGATCGCGAAGCGACTGCGTTCATGAGCAAGTAGCGAAGCTAGGACCTGTCAGCAGAGCTGCAGGGATGGATTGCGAATGTCCGCTTGATTCGCAGATAACCACGAAAAGGAGGATACAGATGAGACGCACAAATCAGAATATATGGAGACGACAGATATACAGCTGGCTGCTCATAGCGGCCGTTGGAATGGGAAGCCTGCAGACAGTAACGGTACAGGCGGATGAAGCGGGGGATACGGCTATGGGCCGCTATACAGAGTCCGAGATCATGCTGCCGGAGGAGGCTCAGGTGCAGGATATCGTTCGGATGGCGGACGGCAGACTGCGGATTGTCGGGATGTCGATGGATACCTCAGAAGCCGGAAGCTGGAAGCTCTGGGACAGCACGGACGGTGGAAAGACGTGGGAGGAAGCGGCGAAGCTGCCAGAGGAATACAACGATGGGGAATTTTTCTTCAGTATGGCGCTGTCGCGGGATGGCGGTGGTGCGGGAATCCGAATGGTCGAATCGGATTCAGATGATACACTGGAAGACTGGGATGAGGAGCTGCTCGTCTTTGACGCGGACGGTCAGGCACAGTGTTTCCCGCTGGAAGAGCCAAACGTTTCACAGCTTTCCTTTACGGAGAGCAACGCGCTGGTGGCGCAGATAAGTGGAGGAGAGGCTGTTTTACTGGACCCGGAGAGCGGAAAGACGGTCTGTGAGCTTGTGGCCTCCAGTGCTCAGATCGTTGGCACATGGAAGGATCAGGCATTGGTACTTAGCACCGATTCTCTGCAGATATATGATACGGCGACGCATCAGCCGGGGGAAGGTCAGGAAGCACTGGAGGAGGCACTTTTTGCCGAAAATACTTCCTATATGATGACGGGCACCACGGCGCGGTCGATTCTGTTTGCGCAGTCAGAAGATGGTCGGATTTTTTATGCGACGAGAAAAGGCATTTACTCTTATGCTGAAAATGGCAGCGTTGTGGAAGAGATTGTAAATGGGAACCTCTGCTTTCTGTCAGACCCAGGGATGCAGCTGGTGGCATTAGAAGAATCAGATGCGGAATTTTATGTCGTCTGCGCGAAGGAGACAGGGGAAAATACGCTGGTGAAACTTTCCTATGATCCGGATGTCGCGGCGACACCGCAGCAGGAACTGACGGTCTATTCGCTGGAGGAGGATGCGGGCATGCGGCGGCTCATTGCGCGGTTCCAGAAGCAGAATCCGGATATTTATGTCAACTATCAAATCGGGCTGAGCGGAGAAGACGGCGTGACCGCCTCGGATGCACTTCGAATGCTCAACACAGAGATTCTGGCGGGTGATGGACCGGATGTGCTCATGCTCGATGGAATTTCAGTGGACACTTATACAGAAAAAGGGCTGCTGATGGATCTTACCACAGTGCTGGCGAACATACAGGAGCAGGACGGTGTGCTTGCACAGATTGCAGAGACGTACCGGCAGGAGGACGGCAGTATCCCGGCAGTCCCGTGTAAATTTTATATTCCGGCGATATGTGGAGATCCGGAGATACTGGATGTGATCGACGGGCTGGCATCACTGGAACAGCTGGCGGCGCAGGAAGGTGTCTTTACATCAGATGGAATGCTGATGCTGCCGGAACGGTTGTATCCACTTCTGGTGGGGACATGGAGCAGGGAGGATGGCACACTGGATGCGGAGGCTTTGCAGGAGTACATCCAGACCGTGCAGCAGGTATGGAAGACCTATGAGGAAAATGCTTCGGAGAAGGTAAGGGAGAACATTGTAGGGTGGGAGGAGTCAGAGGATTCCATTTTGGCGCAGCTCCCGGACTATGGGGCGGCCTTAAGCGGAAGCAGCTTTGACCTGCTTGGTGGAAATGCGAAGGCGGAAATTGGCGTGCTGACCGGGATGTATGACTATGCAGAGCTGACCTCTGTAAATCGGCAGACGCCGTGTGAAGTCCGTCAGGCAAATCTCGGAGCAGAGGATGTGTTTGTACCGTATGAGACACTTGGGGTGCTCAGCAATGCGAAAGCCCCGGAGGCTGCGGAGACATTTGTGTGCTATGCCCTGTCTGAAGAGGGGCAGATGGCCGATGTGGAGACCGCGTTTCCAGTCAATGAGACGGCTCTGAACCGTGTAGTCAGTGAACCATTTTTCAGGGATGGTGAATTTTCTATGGCATCCAGTAACCAGGAGACCGGTGAAGCCATTACGCTGATCTGCTACTGGCCAAGTAAAGATCAGCAGGAGGAACTGCTTGCGATGGCAGGGCGGCTTAGCACCCGGGTGGATCTTAATCGGATTCCCCGTCAGACGGTATTGGAGGAGACGCGCAAATGTATGAAGGGAGAAGAGAGCGCCGACGAAGCCGTGAATGCGATCATGCAGAAAATCAATCTATATCTGGCAGAATGAGGTGGCGAAAGGGCAGGAGGAGATGGAAGCGGAGCCTTATTGGTATCTGTTTTCTCCTGCCGGGCTTTGCCGGGACGGTCTGCTTTGCACTTGCTCCCTTTTGCCGGACGGTCGTGCGTTCCTTTCAGAATGCGCTTGGCACGGCGTTTGTGGGGCTGGAAAATTATCGGATGGTACTTGGAAATACAGCGTTTCAGATAGCGGCGGGTAATACCCTGCGGTTCACGCTTGTGTGCATTCCGTTGCTGGTCGCCGGTTCACTTGTGCTATCTGTTGTTTTGCAGAGACAAACATACATAAAAAACGGGCTGAAAAGTATGTTTCTTGTACCGGCGGCGGTTCCGGCAGCCTCAGTCGTGCTCGTATGGAAGCTGTTGTTTCATTCCAACGGCCTGCTGAACCGTGCGTTGCTTGCGACGGCAGGGGGGAAGGTGGAGTGGATGACGACGTCCGCCTCCTTCTGGGTGCTCGTGCTCAGCTATCTGTGGAAGAATCTCGGATATGACATGATCCTCTGGATGGCCGGCCTTGCCGGGATTCCGGAGGAGATCTATGAGGCGGCGCACATGGACGGGGCCGGGGAACGTGCCTGCTTTTTCCGGATCACACTGCCGAACCTGCTGCCGTCGCTGTACACGATTTCGGTACTCTCGTTTCTGAATTCGTTTAAGGTATTCCGGGAGGCGTGGCTCGTGGCGGGTGATTATCCCCAGCAGGATATGTACCTTTTGCAGCATCTGTACAATAACTGGTTCCGCGACCTGGCCTTCGATAAAATTTCGGCGGCAGCTGTGCTCACGGCGCTTGTGGTGTGCGTGCTCATTTTGCTGCTGCAGCGTGCATGGGAGCGGGAGATATAAAGTATAAAGAGGAACGCGAAATGTTGATGAAAAGAACGCGAAGAGGCAGAGAGAAAAGTGAAATTTGCATCCAGAGGAAATGCCCGGTATGGCGTGTGCTTTGCAGTGTTCTTCTCTTGCTTTTGGCGGTGCTTATCGGTTTCCCGGTCTGGGTGGCGGTGACGGGTGTGTTCATGCAGCAGTGGGAGCTGACCGAATATCTGGGGCCGGTGCTGGCGGGCGGAAATGGGACTGCTTCGTGGACGCTGTTTCCGCACGCGCCGACGCTTCAGTGGGTGGTGGAGCTTTTACTGGATTCTCCACAGTTCTTTGTCATGTTCTGGAATTCCATGAAGCTGGCGGTCTGCATTTTACTCGGGCAGCTACTGTTTGGCGTGCCGTCGGCATGGGCGCTGGCGCGGTTTGACTTTCCGTGCCGTAAGGCGGTGCTGCTGCTCTATATCGTGTTGATGCTCATGCCGTTTCAGGTGCTCATGCTTCCGGAATATCTTGTACTCAACGAGTGGCATCTGATTGATACGCATGCGGCAGTCATTCTGCCGGCGATTTTCTCGACCTTTCCGGTATTTATTATGTATCGGGGGTTTCACGGAATTCCGGAGGAGATTCTGGATGCGGCACGTATCGATGGTGCCGGGGACTGGCAGATATTCTGGCGGATCGGGATTCCGCTTGGTGCGGCAGGGATCGTCTCAGCGGAGCTTTTGAGCTTTCTCGATGTCTGGAACATGATCGAGCAGCCGATGATCTTCCTGAAGACCAAAGCTTTGTGGCCGCTGTCTCTGTTTCTGCCTCAGATCGGGTTGGAAGATGCGGGAGTGGGATTCGCAGCGGCATTTGCGATGCTTGTTCCGGCGCTGCTATTGTTTTTCGCGGGGCAGGAATATTTGGAGCAGGGGATTACAGCCGCGGCGCTGAAGGGGTGAAGAAGTATCTGCATACTGTGAAAAGAAGAGGTACGCCTGTGGATAAACAGAAGAAATTTGCGCTGGCGTGTGGAAAAATCGGTAGCCGAAAAATAAAGAAACCTGAAACAGGAGACAAACAGGTGGAGAGCATGCGGGAATCTGTGGATAAATCAGCAAAAGAGTATGAGGCATGTGGAAAAGGAGCGGAATATGAACCGAAGCAGATTGATAAGGATAACGGCGGCGTTTTTTGCAGTGATGCTGTGCTTTACGATCTTGTCCCGTGCAGCGGATCAGGCGGGAATTGCGGCGGTGCAGGTGCAGAGGCCGGAGAGCCGTATGATCCTGCACACTGTCACGGCAGCCGGGAAGGTTGTGCAGAACCGGGAAGTGGCGATCGTGACGGAGCCGGATGAGCGCGTAGTGGAGATCGCGGTAGAAAAAGGACAGAAGGTCGCAAAGGGGGATCTGCTGTTCACGATAGATACGGAGCTGCTGCAGGAGAAAATTCTGAACCAGAGACAGGAAATCGAAAAGCAGAAGCTGCAGCTTGGAGATGTCGGAAGTCAGCAGGATGTCCGTGCGGCGCAGAAGGCAAACGATCAGGCATCTGCGGCAGAGCAGTACAGCCTGTCGACGAAAAAAGCGCAGGTACAGGTAAGCCGGGCCAAGCGGGACCTGGATGCTGCGAAGCAGGCGCTTACCGACTACCGTAAAAAAAATGGAAACGGAAGTACTGCGACAGACAATACCGTGGAAGAGACGTTGCAGAATGCGCTGGAAGAAAAGACAGCTGCATATCTGGATGCGCAAAAAGAGCTGACGGCTCTGCAATGGCGGATCGAAAATGCAGTGAACACTGCGCTGAACGAAACCGGAGCACAGCTTGTGAAAAACGGGATGTGTGTGACACAGGCAGCAGAGGAAGAACCTCTCATTTTAGAAGAACCGGAAGGTGAGCTTGAGGATGCTGGAGCCGTAGATTCGCCGGAGCAAGATACAAAGCAGACCGACGGCGAATCGGCTCAGGACATCGACATTATAATTGAACCGTCGGATCAAGAAGTTAATACAGGATCAGAACCGTCGGATTCATCTGTGATTTCGTCCGCCATACCTGGTGTGAGTGATACTGCCCAGCCGTCCACACCCGGTCACTCCGATGTGGATGATGGCGTTGCATCACCCGTGCCGGACCGGGAACTGATCGAACAGCAGGTACGCGATACTTACGCACAGGAACTGGATGCAGCGACAAAAAAGGTCGAGACGGCAAAGAAGGAGAAGGAAGCCGCAGAGCAGGTGCTTGTGCAGTATCAGCAGGAGCAGCTGACCGCAGCGGATGCATCGGGGAAGGAGCAGGAGCGTCAGCTTCTCGCGGCGGTACAGACGGCAGGGGATGCCTATGAGGATGCGGTACTGGCGGCGAATGAGGCAGCTGTGACGGCAGGCAGGGCAGTGGCGGCGGCCGGGATCAGCGATGCATCGGACAGTACGCTGGCGGTCGGGGAGATCACAGTGGAACAGATGGAGCTGCAGCTTGAAAAGCTGGAACGGCTGCTGGAGGCAGATGGACGGATCTGCGCCCCGTCGGATGGACTGATCACGGAGATCGCCGTGAATATCGGGGAGCGGACGGCGGATACCCCGTCGGTCCGGATGGCGGATCTGACAAAGGGCTACCGGTTTACTGCAGAACTCACAAAGGAGCAGGAAACATACATTGGAGCAGGCGATGAGGTGACGCTTACCGACAGCAGGCGCAATCAGCTGGAGCAGCTGGCAGTGGAATCCGTGGCAGCCGACGGGGAAAATGAGGGCATTTATGAGATCAGTGTGCCGCTGCCGGACGATACACTGGAGCTTGGAGCGGCCGCGGTGCTGGATTACAGCAGCACTTCAAAGACGTATGCGATTTGTGTGCCGCTTGCCGCACTCCATCTGGACGAACGGAACCAGCCCTATGTCCTCACATACGATGAGCAGGATTCGGTGCTTGGCAGGGAGCTGCGGGCGCGCAAGGTCAGTGTGAATATTCTGGATCAGAACGAATCGTATGCGGCGCTCGCTGACGGGAGCATTTCCAGTCAGGATGAAGTGATCGTGTCTGCGGATAAGGCGGTGGATGACGGCAGCCGCATCCGGCTGGAATCGTAAATGTGGGAAAATAATCTTGGGGTGAGCGATGTGGAAGGATATAAAAGAAAAAAAGGCGTCGGCCGGTACTGGAAGTATATAAAACTGTGCGCCGCACTTTTGCTGTATCTGGCCGCAGTGCGCAGCAATGCGCATGTACAGGCGCGCGCCGGGTATGCGGCGGCTTTCCTGAATGACAGAGCTGTGACGGCAAAGGAGGCGGAGCAGATCTGCGAGGCGGAGGCGGAGCAGGAATATCCGGCGGCGATCTGTTTTTTCAAAGAGCAGCCGGATACCTCGCTTTTTTGCCGGGAGACCGGCGAAGCATCCGTGGTCAATCAGATCCGGATCATCGGAAATGCAGAGCTGCTCATGTACGGGAGTAATGCGCTCTCCTTTCGGAAAAATGGCTGCTATCTGGATACGGCAACCGTCCGCGTGCTGTTTGGCACGGACAAGGTTGCAGGGCAGACGGTGCGAAGCGGCGATCAGAGCTGGCAGGTACTTGGAGTATTTGACAGCCTGCAAAAAGAAATGCTCTGTGTGGCAGAGGAGAAGATGCTCCTGGACCGGATCCTGCTTCTGTCATCCGACTACGGAAGGGGAAGGGATGAGCTTGAGCAGCTTTTGCTGCGAAACGGTCTTGGCGGGGATGTCGTTGATTTTACAGTGGTGACCGCGCTGGTACAGGATCTGTTGCTGATTGTCCCGCTATTGCTTTTAGCTTGTGCCGCGAAATGGCTGATAAAAGACCTGCCGGGTACAGGCCTTCGTCTGGCAGCGACAGTCGTCTTTGACCTTGCAGGGCTTTGGTACCTTATCGGAAATCTGCATATTCCGCCTGATCTGATCCCGACCCGCTGGTCTGATTTTTCGTTCTGGAGTACCACGTGGATGCAGCAGAGGCAGAATTTTCTCCTCATTTTAAAAAGTGCGGCAGGCGAGGCATCGCTGGACCTGCTTTGGCATGCGATGTGCGCGGTACTGGAAAACTTGCTGGCGGTCTGCCTTTTGCTTTGGTAAATGAATTGCTGACTTGTTATTTTTTTCTGACAATGATAGAATGACGCGGAGAGTGAAGAATGTTCCGACATCAACCAGGAAAGCGGTGTGTCTGTCGACAGGCGAGCTGACGTGGGGGATGCGTGGGAATGGAATCGGAGGAAGCCTGTGGTACCAGGCGGACAGAGCGTGTGGAGAATCAGACAAATCAGCAAAACAAATTAGAAAACCGCCTCATCCGGTGTATTCTGGATGCCGGTGAGGTGATACTGAAGTCCGGTGGGGAGATCAACCGGGTAGAGGATACGATGGCGCGGATGTGCCGGGCCTATGGATTTGTGCGGACGGATGTATTTACGATCACGTCCTCGATTGTGATTACGGTGTATACGGCGGGAGGAGAGATTCTGACGCAGACACGCCGGATACGCGGCTATGATATGAATCTGGATCGGATCCATCAGATGAACCAGCTGGCCAGAGAGGTGTGCGAGACTCCAATCGAGGTCGGGGAGCTGGAACGGCGTATCCGTGAAATTCAGAATACAAAAGAGCTGGAGCCGTGGAAAATGATGCTTTTATATGGGGCAAATGCAGCTGTGTTTTCTGTGTTTTTCGGCGGTGGACCGGCGGAGGCGCTGTTTGGTGCGCTGACTGGAATGGGGCTGTGTCTTTTGCTTGGTGCGACAGAGCATATTTTTACGAATGAGATCGTGTGTTATGCGTTCTGCTCGGCGCTCGGGGGACTGTTCCTCGGACTGATCCGAAAATATGTCATGGCATATGCGGTGGATCCGGCGCTGATGGGCAATATCATGCTGCTGATTCCGGGTATCCCGTTTACGAATTCGATCCGGGATATGCTCAGCGGTGATACGATGTCGGGGCTTTTAAGGATGTGCGAGTGCCTGCTTCGGACAGTCGCCGTGGCAGCCGGGTTTGTCGGGGTGATGACACTGCTCGGGGTCGCGGGGATTTAATCGAATAAGCTACGAAGCAGCTATTCGATTATGAGCAAGTAGCGAAGCGGATTGCGAATATCCGCTTGACTCGAATCAGGCAAGTCCCCTGCTTCAATTGCATGAAGCAATAAGCAGTGGGTTGGATTGCGCATATCTGCATTGACGATTATCAGAAAAGCGGGGAAATAAAAATTGGAGACACGGGAAATATTACAGATCATCATGGCAGGACTTGGCAGCATTGGCTTTGCCCTGATCTTTCAGCTGCGCGGTACGAAGCTGATCACGATCGGGCTCGGCGGAGCACTGGCATGGTTTATTTTTCTGATCGGAAGAATGCGGGGAAATGCAATGATCGGACTGTTTCTGGCGGTGACGGTGGCGGCGCTGATCGCAGAGCTGCAGGCCCGCATCCGCCGCACGCCGGTGCTGGTCATGGAAGTACCATTGCTCGTTCCGTTGATTCCGGGCGGAGATTTGTACCGCATGACCGTATCGATTATGAAAAATGGTATCCAGGCATCGCTCGGCGCGTTTGTCTGGCTTGTGCAGGAAGTATTTATCATCGCCGCAGGCGTGATCTGTGTGCAGACCGTGGTGACTGCAGTAGTAAAGCTGCAACGGAGCAGACGGCATACGGAGAGTAGTATCGATCAGAGCTGAGCAGATATCCGCAGTGAAGACATGGATTTTAACTGCAAAAAGGCTGGTAAACGATCTGTGTCGCCCATTTCAGGACAGAAATGTCACATCCACCTCTGCGACCTCGCTGTCTGTCCCGATTCGCATGGCCGGCCCCCAGACGCCGACACCGGAGGTAACGATACTGGTCATATTGCCAAGGACGAGCTTGCCGCAGGAATTTTTCCAGCCGATCCGGGTCGTGATATTGCCGGGGAAGAGCTGGCCGTCGTGTGTATGGCCGGAGAGGACGAGATCGGCATCCGCGGCTGCGAGCTCGGAAAGCTCGGATGGCTGGTGGTCGATTACGATTACCGGGCGTGAAGCATCGAGCGGCCGGATCAGCTCTGCGGCAGTCTTGCGGATGATGCCGCTTTTCTGGCGGCAGGAGGCATCGAGCCGTCCGATCAGGTAAAAGGAATCATTGATGAGCACCGTCTCATCCTTTAAAAGCCGGATATTCGCATCGACGAGAAACTGATCCATGCGTGGATCGCTCGTCGTAGCGGCGCTTCCGGAATTGAAGGTGAAACCGGCGAGAATTACCTCATCGATATCATGGTTGCCCCAGCAGGCGTAGGAGCCGTAGGTGCTGGAAAGGCTGCGGAATACGGCTGCAATCTCCCCGGGCTTATCAATTGCGTCAAAATCATTATCGAAAATATCACCGGCATAGATGATCAGATCCGGTTGCATCCTGTCGATGATTTTTTTCATTTTCCGGGCATGCGGCAGACCGACGCTTCCACCGAGGTGCAGATCGGCGATAAGGGCGATGCGCAGAGCGGGTGCCGAAGCTTCTGGCGGACACTTTGTCTGGCAGTCCGGCGTATGTGTGAAAGAGGCTGAAAGCCTTTTGCAGATATTCACATCGTAATGCTTTTTCCTGATTTTTCCTGCATGAACAATCCCGTACACCGAGAGCAAAATAACGCCAAAGAAAATGATTCCGCCGGAGATGCGGTAGCTGTCTATATCGATCGGATCAAAGAGTGAACGTTTCCGGGAGAGACGCAGCAGAATCCGCCCGAGATCAAACAGCAGCAGAAAGATCAGCATGTACATCAGCGTGCCGAGCCAGTAATTGCTGATGATGCGGCTTACCTGCTTCCATTTGCCATGGGAAAAGGCAGCCATCAGCGGGCTTAAGGCAATGAGCACATAGCAGAAGAGAAATGGCGCAATGAACCATGGCGTTCCGAGAAAGGAATGCAGGGTGCTAAACCAGAGCAGCATCCGGCTGATGAGATAGAGATTTAGTAAAATATAAAGCGGAGAGAGCAGTACGGCACCCATATAAGACCTCCATGTACTAAGAATCACAGAATAAATATGATGCCAGGGTCAAAAGGTCAAAAAGCCGTTCATGCTTGCATGATAAGGCT
>OLRQ01000739.1_pt1 | contig 31331 bp, 28 predicted proteins | sample 1671971 | NCBI WGS metagenome assembly OLRQ01 (sample SAMEA3136631, study PRJEB25190) | human gut metagenome | biome: human gut; feature: human-associated habitat; material: faeces | place: Austria | collected 2013
AATGGCTATTATATCAATTAGGAACGGGAGTAAAAGCTATTTATTCAGAGGTTTCTTAAGAAACTCAGACATAAAAAGGCTATTTGCATTAGTGAAACGGAAAACGGGATAAAACTTGCTTACAATCGCATTAGAACTGATTGCATTGATATTAAAAGCAAACCTCCCGTCATCACTTCTATTGCGATATGTACAGTAGCCGAGGGGAATAATGTTATATCCGTCCGTATCATGCCGTTGCTTTGACCCAAAGTGATCAAGTTGTCGTTGAAGACCTTCACGAGAGAATGTTAGGACTTCATACTCATGTTCCCCGTATACCTTTTCCGAATAAGGCTCTATAATAGAGCTTAGTGAAGTCCTGCTCCAACTGGGGAAACTTGAGCCATCTGCATTTCTGAATGCTAATCTCGGACGCTTCTCAAGACCGTTACTTGAGGTCTATTTTCAGACCTCATTTCGGTATGAACCAAAAGTACAATCCCTTGCAGTAGCAGAGCTTTTCCGCTATTGCAAGGGATTTTGTCTGTCATATAGCTATTTCTGCTTGCTTGATCAGAAGTATAAAAGAGGTGTACTTTCTGCTGCATTTGATAAGCACGGGAGCATCTGCTCATGGGAAACAACGCCATATCCGTTCGCTGTACTTGCCAGCAGACGAAGCGAAAAGTATGATCCGCGATTAGGTGAACAGATGCCATGTGTGGAATTGGAACATATCGAGCAAGAAACCGGACGCATCATTGGTAGCATTCCATCGACACAACAAAGCAGTATTAAAAGTGTCTGTAAGTCCGGGGATACTCTCTTTGGGAAGCTACGCCCTTATCTGAGGAAGTACGCTTTTGTGAAGAAAGACATGGTGTGTTCCTCTGAAATATGGTCCTTAGTCCCATCGGAGGTAATAATCCCAGAATACCAAGGCGTCGACAAAGTTCGACGCCTTGAAAACTTATTCAGGAGTATTCAAAAACACTCCTGAATAAGCTTGGATTGAACGCAGAAAGGGGACTCCCGTCCCCCTTTCTGCACTCTCCCCATGCAATTCTATACATTGCCGACAGCTTTGTCTACGGTCAGCAAACCAGAGTTAAGCACTCAGGTTTTTTGATTATTATTCTTGCTATTCGATTTTCAGCTCAAGAGCACACGCTTTCCTGCATACATCGACCTGTCGGCCCCCGTAACGGCGCGCTGGTGAAGCTCAATATTCTCTCCGAAAACCGATTTGAAGAGCTCCGAGGGCTCGTACTCGCCGAGCGTCAGCGCGTTGATTATATATCTTTCGTCCCGGTATGCCGCAGTGTAATCGACAATAAGGGCATCGGCGAAAACCCGGTTATCAAAGCTCTCCATGCAGCTCGCCGTCTCGCGGCGTACCCGGTCAAGGCGAATAAGCTCACTGCCGCAGGGACAGGGCTGCGGGAGAATTCTTGTGCGGTCGCCCGTGCGGTATCTGATAAGAGGTATCGCGTCCATGCCAATCGTCGTTATCACAAGCTCACCGTATTCCCCGACCGGGGCTTGGCGACCGTTTTCGTCTATAATTTCGGCAATAATATGGTTTTCGCGCAGATGCATACCCTCGTGCGCCGGACAGCAGACTGCGCCGCCGAGTCCCATTTCGCGGGAGCCGTAATGCGGGAAAAGCCTGCTGCCGAGAAGCTTTTCCGCCTCCGATATGACGCCTTCAGGGCAGGCATCCGCGCTGACGAGCGCCCTTTCCAGACTGCCTCTGCCGCATACGCGAAGTAGGCTCAAAAGCTGCACCGGCATACCGACAAAGCTGTCCGGTCTTTCCGCGCGCATCAGCTCACTAAGCTCAAAATAGCTGAGCTGTGCTCCCGCACGTATCGGACTTGCTCCCAGCCGGCTCACCGCCTCGGCGATAAGCTCGCCCAGACCGAATTGACCCGAGAAGGGCATACATATCAGCGTCCTGCCGCCGGGAAATATAAGCTCACCCAGACCCGCCATAAAAAGCTGCACCGTGCGCTCACAGTCGGCGCGGGTATAGAATACGCGCTTTCCAATGCCGGTCGTTCCGCTCGTCACATCGCTTATCACGCGCTGCACCTCCGACTGAGAGCACAGGAGCATGGCTCCCACGTTTTCCGCAAGCTCCGTCTGCGTCGTAAAGGGAAACTCGGAAAGCTCTGCCAAATCGTCTAAGTGTGCCGGGAGTCCGGAATAAAATCCGCCGCGCTCCCGCTCGCGGGCAAGCAGCGCGTTGAGTCTTTCAAGCTGTATGCGCCGTATGTCCGCGCGCGTCAGCGACTCAAGCCCCTCCTGCTCACATATGAGCGCGTCAAGTCTTGTCCTTGTCATCGTCTATACAGTGCCCTGCCTTCCGTGTTCGTCAGGTTATACGCGCAAAACGGCACCATGCCGAATTCTGAATCGACCTCGCAGATATAGCAGCGGCGCAGCCGCTCAAGATCAAGATTATATGCGTCCTGAAAAATCATACCCGATACGGCGAAAGTGCTCCGCCGCGCCTGCTCAAGAAAATCATCGAGCGCCGAGGTCTCGCAAAGCTCCGGGTCGGAGGTGTAGTCCGGCTCGTCCTCGCCGTTCCACTGCTTGGCGACGTAGCTGCGCGAATCGTCCGAGGTCGTGCAGCAGCAGGCGGAGGCGCCGGATTTCTTCGGCAGCAGACGGAGACTGCCGTCCGCACGGCGCAGATAGCTTGCGTGGAAGGAGCAGTAGGGATTTTCCGCCCCGCCGCCGGCAAAGTCCTGCGCGTGCATCACGCCGCCCATCTGCTCCTCGATGAGACGAAGCATACGCGGTATGGTGATGGGCTTTTCCGGGCGTTCAAGCCCGCAGCGCCCGAAGTAGCTGATGGGCTGAAAATGCACTCCGCGTATTGCTGGCATACGCTCAAGGGCGAAGCGCAGTATATCGCCGACCTGCGCGTCGTTCACTCCCGGCGCGATGACCGGCACAAGCACTATGCCAAGCCCCGCCGCCGCGCAGTTTTCTATCGCGGCAAGCTTTTCGGTCATGAGCGCCCGTCCGCGCAGTGTCATATAGACCGCGTCGTCCACGCCGTCAAATTGCAAAAACACCGTGTTGAGCCCCGCCGCCTTGAGCGTCCGGGCGTATTCCGCATCATCTGCAAGGCGTATGCCGTTTGTGTTGAGCTGGAAAAAGCTAAAGCCCTTTTTGCGCCCGAGGGCTATTATCTCCGGCAAATCGTCCCGCATGCTCGGCTCTCCGCCCGAGAGCTGAATATTAAACGGACCGCCGTGCGACATGAGATAATCGTACTGCCGCTCGATTTCCTCCATGCTGAGCTCACGCTCCTCCGTACCCGCCGAGGCGAAGCACACGGGACAGCGGAGATTGCAGCGCGTTGTGAGCTCCAGCAGCATACAGCAGCCCTTGCGCAAATGCGCCTTGCAGAGTCCGCAGTCGTTCGGACAGCCGTTTTTCACGTCCTTGCCGTTTACCGGCAGCTCCACGGTGCTGCTGCCGAGGTTCCAGCGCATATAGCTTATGAGATTGTCCTCCCAGATGAGCGTGCTGAATTTGCCGTGTTCGGGGCACTGCTTGTCCATATAGATATAGCCGTCTGCACCCGTGCGCTTTTCTGCGGGAAGCTTTCTCAGACACACCGGGCACACGCTCTCCGTCAGCCCGACGCGCATCAGATAAGCCCCCTTTCGGAGAGTATCTCCATGCATTTTTCGTAGGTGGAGGCGATTATCTGCGGGCACAGCTCCACGCGCTTTGCGGGGTTGCCGTGGGTTATGTCCTCGCACTCGTAGCCGCCGTAGTATAGCGTCATTTCGTCCTTGAACCAGCGGGTAAACTCACCCAGCGCCGCCTTATGCTCAGGTGAGTCCATGCCGGTGTCCTCGCCCTTGCCGGTGAAATAGGATATGATGCACGCGCCGCCGCTCATGCAGCCGCAGCAGCCGCCGGAGAAGCCGACTCCGCCGTTGAGCCCGCCCATAGCCTTGACAAGGCCGGGGTTTTCCTCGCCTATCGTCTCAAGCAGGAGCTTTGCCAAAATCTGACCGCAGAAATAGCCGTAGCGTGAAAGCTCCATTACCCTGTCAAAAAGATCCATCAGGCATTTCCTTTCTGCATATGATTAAATAATATCTGCATTTTAAATTGGTTTTCGGGCAGCCGATAGTCTCTCCGCTCCAAAGCGCGGCAAAATAATACTCGCGCCACTGCTCGGTCATGTCCTCGATATGCTCAAGACTGAAGCCCGACGAGGCTAAAAGCGCCTCGGGAGAGTCGAAAAATACGTCCGACAGAGCCAAAACGCCGCCGTCTCTGAGAAGCCGCCGGCTTTCCCGGAGCGCGGCCTTTGCATCTCCGCTCACATAAAATGCGCACTGAGATATAATCGCATCAAAGCCTTTGTCGGGATAGCCGCTGTGCAGCATATCGCCGCGAACGACGTTTTCTCCGCACGGAATCAAATCAATGCCGACGGCGTCAAGTCCATGAGCGCGCAGCAGGGCGACCGCCTCACCCTCGCCCGCGCCCATGTCGAGCACACGAGCGCCCGGAGACAGGGCGCAAAGCTCTATCATGCGCATGGTGTGCGCGTCTCCTCCCGGATGCCCGTTCATTTGTCCTCCAGCGCCTTCTCGACGGAGAGAACCTTTCCCAGCGCAAGCTCCTCCGGTACATAGACAAAGCCGCAGCGCGGGCAGACCGGCAGCTCTACGGGGAAGCCGTTATCGAGATACATGAATTTTGCCTTGCCCTTGACGAGCGCGACGCCGCATTTTCTGCATTTGAGCTTACCCAGTGGGTCAATGGTATAATATGTTCTGTCCTGCATGCGATCACTCCTGACGTTTAACGACGTTCATCCTGTGGCTGTAGGCGCGGCGAACCGTGTAGCCCTCCTCGTCCTCGGTAAGCGCGACCCAGAAGGTCACGTTCCCGAGTCTTGCTCTCAGCATTAGATAGCCGCTGTCGGCGTCCTCTATCGCCTCGCCGCTTTCGCGGTATGCGTCAATGACGGATATGACGTCGGATTTTAATATCATGCGCTCGTCCATCATTTTGAGCGCGGCCTCGTCAAATTCCAGCTTATAGGGCAAATCCATATTCATAGTCTCCTCGCCCCAGATATCCCGGAGCAGTTCATTTTTCAGCGTAAGGCGGTTATAGCGCTTTTCGCTTATATCGGGCGGCGCACCCGCGTCCGTACCGTACACAAGCTCAAGTATATGCCGCGACTCCCGCCCCTCGCGTGCAAAGCGGTCACGACAGGCCATGCAGTAGCTGACATAGGGCGCGTCACTGCGCTCAAGGCATTTTTCCGCAAGCTCGTGGGCAAGCTCACGATTTGTGTATGAGGTCAGACCGCCGTAGCCGCAGCAGGGGGAGCGGTCGCTGGAGTATTCCGTCTCAAGTATCGAAACGCCGAGCCTTTCCAGAATGGCGCGTACACTGCGCTGAGTCTCCGCATCTCCGCGCGCACCGCAGGAATCGTGCAGCGCGGCGCAGCGCTCAAGCAGCTTAGCTTCCTTGGGAAGCCCGATTTCCTGTAATACATCCCATATCCCGACAATGTCTATATTCTCATGCCCCGAAAGCTCCTTTTTGCAGCTTGGGCAGGCGGCAATGACCATGGGATATCCAAGCTTTGCAAGCTCGTTTTCGATAAACTCAAATTGCTGCCCGTACATCTCATAGCGCCCCGCCCAATCGCATATCGCGCCGCAGCAGCCGAGCATCAGCGCAACGCCGCCCTCAAGGCGCGCGCATAAATCCTCATACGCCGCGCGTACCGTCGCCGGAGCAATGGCGGAGGACTGACAGCCGGGGAAAAAGACATATCTGCACTTATCATATCCGGGCTGCCTGCGGCATAGGAAAGCCTCACCGTTTGAGAAAAGCATATCCATAAGCGCAAACTCATGCGGCGCAAGCGGCATTTTATCGGTCGAAACCATGTTCTCGCGGGCGCTCTTGCAGACCTGCGCCATGTCGATACCCTTGGGGCAGACGACCGTACACTGACCGCAGAGCGCACAGGCGTTCATGGCCTTGTTGAGCGGGTGGTCGCCCATTATTATCTGTGTATTGTTATATATCTCCCGCGCCAGCAGACCGGGGTATTTTTTATAGTGCTTGAGATAGGCGCAGGCCTTCATGCACTCGTCGCAGCGGCACTGTATGCAGCGCTTGGCCTCCTCGAGGGCCTCCTCGCGCGTGTAGCCCTCCGCGCCGCACTCGACACGGTGCAGCGAGCCGACATTGTCAAGGCTTGCGTATAGCTTTGTCTCAACGGCGCCCTCGCTGCCGCGCATATTATCGGGCGCGAGCCTTTGCGCAAGGCGGTCTACCGTGAGCGCTGCCTTTTTTGCGGAAAATGCGGCTCTGAGCACATCACTGCCGTCTGCGCCCATGACGAGAGAGCGAGCCGCACAGAGCATATAACGCTCATCACAGACGGCGTCCGGGAAAAATCCCCTTGCCGCCGCAGCCGAGGCGCATAACACGTCAAAGCCGCCGCACTTTTCGGCATAGAATTCTCCGCTGAGCGTGCAGCCGAACTCAAAGCATATATCCTTGGTCTTTAATCTGCCAAGTTCATCGGCAAAGGCCGTCTCATCGAGAAATGGCGCTGCCGCGCGGAGAAATGCGCTCAGGTTAGTCTCCTCGCAGAACACCGTGAGCGGGTAGGCCTTTTTCTCTATCTCACCCGCGAGGAAGAGCGCGAAAAGCCCGGAGCCGAAGATGGCGACGCTCTTCTTTTTCTTCATGCGGAAAACGCCGCCGGAGCGCGATTTTTCACCGAAGCGTGTCACGGCGCGCTCAATATCGCGTACCGCTATGCCCTCGCCAAGCTCGGAAAGCTTGCACTTCGCCTCGCATGGGGCGCTGCACCCGGCGGAGACGACGTTCGGAAAAATCACCGCCTTTTCGTATAGCCCGAGCGCCTTCTTAAAATCCCCGTCCGCCGCGGCGGCAAGCATGGCCTTGGCATCTAACTTCAAGGGGCAGGCGGCGGAGCAGAAGGCGGGCTGGTCGTAGACGCACAGCGACACCATGTTTTCGATCTCGTCCTTGGATATTCTGTTGACCTTGTAGACGTGCGTGGAGCCGCGCTCCTGAATTACCGACATGAGCTCACCTCTTTATAAACCTAATAGAGAGACCTTAGTTAAGGTCTCTCTATTATAACATTTTTTTGCTTGATGGCAAAGCTTAGTTTTCAAGCGCCTTGAGCGCTGCAAGCACCTTGTCGGGTCTTGCAGGGATGCGCGTGATGCGCGCGCCCGTGGCGTTATAAATCGCGTTGAGGATGGCGGGATGCGGTGCATCCAGCGGAGCCTCGCCGCAGCCAGCGGCACCGTAGGGACCGTTGGGACGGTAGGTCTCGATGAAGTGGAGCTCAATGTCGTCCGGAGCATCGTTCGGGTAGGGGATGCCGCACTTGAGCAGGCTCGTCTCCTTCTCCAGATCGTCAAAGTCCTCGGTCAGTGCAAGACCGATGCCCTGAACAAGACCGCCGTAGAAGTTGCCCTCAACGAGAAGCCTGTTCATGATCGTGCCGACGTCGGCAACGCTTGTGAACTTCTCGACCTTGACCTTGCCGGTCTGAGTGTCAACGCGAACCTCGGGCATGAAGATGGTGTACATATAGGTCGCAAAGGGCTCGCCCTGTGCGGTATCCTGATCGATGGGATGATCGGCGCAGTAGGTCGTGACCCAGTTGCCCTCGACCTTCGTCTCTATGCCCTCGGCAACCATCTCGTCATAGCTGCGGTAGCTGCCGTCCTCCTTGCGCATCGCGGCAAGCAGGTTTTCGGCGGCGAGGCGGCAGGCGTTGCCGGTCATGACCTGAGAGCGGGAGCCGCCCGCAGGACCGGAGTTCGGGGTGACCTTGGTGTCGTTCATGACAAGACGAATCTGCTCGGGCTTTATACCGGCCTGACGCAGAGTCTCATGCGCGGAGGCGACAATACCCATGTCGGCGCCCTGACCGTGATCCTCCCAGGAGGCGTACATCGTGACCGTGCCGTCGGGGTTGAGCTCGGCAAAGGCGGAGGAGGCGTCAACGCCGTCAAGTCCGCAGCCGTAAACGCCGAGGGACACGCCGATGCCGTACTTATAGCGCCCGTCGGAGGCGGCATTCTTCTCCGCGACACGCTTCTTGGCCGCCTCGTACAGCGGACGAGCCTTGTCGAATAGCTCCTCCTCACAGTAAACGTCGGGAGCGTAGCCGGTGGGAATGGTGGTGTGCTCGGAGGCCTTGTAGCAGTTCATTGCGCGCATCTCGAAGGGGTCTATGCCCATCTTGGCGGCAAGGCAGTCGATTGCGATATCGGAGCCCATGAAGGACTGCGGCGAGCCGTAGGCACGGAAGGCGGAGCCCCATGCATGGTTTGTGAACACGGTCTGGCTCTTGTTGCGGATGGAGGGGATGCCGTAGCCCGCGCCGGTAAACTGGCTCAGACGCATGGTGAGCAGATCGCCGAACTCGGAGTAGGGACCATGGTCAACGTAGTTATCGCCCCACATTGCAAGCAGCTTGCCGTCCTTGTCCGCGCCGAGCTTGATGTGCATGAAGGCGGGGGAGCGCTTGCCGGTGTAGGTGATGTTCTGGAACTGATTGAATACGAGCGAGACGGGGCGGCCGGTGATTTTTACCGCAGCGCCGATGAGAGCCTCGTTTGTCGGGGAGAACTTATAGCCGAAGGTGCCGCCCGCGTGGTTCTGCACAAGGCGAAGCTCCTCCATCGGAACGCCGATGCCGCCCGCTATCATCGGCATATGAAGATGTATGCCGATGGACTTGGAGTGAACGGTGACCATGCCGTCCTCGTCTATGTAGCCGTAGCCGCAGTCGGGCTCAAGATGCAGGTGCGGCTGACGCGAGCAGTAGCTCTCTATCTCGACCTGCTGTGCGTCGGGGATGCTGTCCCAATCAAAGTCGGGTCCCTTGATGCAGTTCGTCTCGTAGAAGACGTTGGGGATGCCGGGGTGAATTTCGATAGCGTCAGGCTCCTTCGCGTCCATGGCGTTCATGTAGGCGGGAAGCTCCTCGATCTCCACCTTGACGGCGTCCGCAGCGGCGCGGGCGTGCGCCTCGGTGTCCGCCGCGACGATGGCTATTGCATCGCCGAACTGGAATATCTTGTCCGAACAGAGCACGGGACGCTCAAAGCCGTCGGTCTTGTTGTGCTTGGGGAGCATGACAAGGCCGTTTATCTTGTTGGTGCCGCCTGCGGCAAGAATATCTTTATAGGTGATGACCTTAAAGACGCCGGGCATCTTCTCGGCCTCGGAGGTATCGATGCTCTTGATGTTGGCGTGAGATACCGTGGCCTGCGTGAGGGCGAGGCGAAGCGTATTCTCGGGCATCTTGAGCGCGTCGTCGGCACCGAAGTCCCATGTGCCGGTGACCTTCTGCGCGGCGGAGGGACGGATGTATTTCGTACCCTTGATGCTGTCTCCGGTAGGCTTGAATACAAGATCCTCCTTGCTCATCTCACCGCGCATGACGGCGGCCGCCGCCATTGTAGCGTCGATAAGGGGCTTATAGCCGGTGCAGCGGCAGAGGTTGCGGTTTTTGTTGAACCAGTCGCGTACCTCCTCGCGGGTCGGGTTCGGGTTTTTGTCGAGCAGCACCTTGGCGCTGATGATGAAGCCGGGGGTGCAGAAGCCGCACTGCGCGCCGCCGTATGCCATCCACGCGACCTGAAGCGGGTGCATATCGTGCAGAGTGCCGACGCCCTCTATCGTCGTTATCTCCGCGTTGTCTCTGATTTTCTCCATCTTAAGCAGGCAGGAGCGAGTGACCTTGCCGTCTAAAATGACGTTGCAGGCGCCGCAGTGACCCTCGCCGCAGCCGATTTTACAGCCGGTAAGCAGCAGATGCTCACGCAGAACCGTGGCCAGAGTCTCATGAGGCTCAACAATCAGGATGCGCTGTACTCCATTGATGACGAGTGATTTTTTAATCATTCATATACCTCCTCATAATTCTTATAATTATACTTTTTACACTGTTTTGCTTAGCTTTCGGCATTGCGGATAGACTCGGGAAATCAGTGACAGTTGTCCTTATCCGTACCGCTGCCGCTCACGTCCTTGAGCTTTTGAATTCCGCGCGGGGTATAGAACACAAGCTCGGACAGGGAACCGTCAAAATTTTCACCGCGCAGGCGAAGAAAATTGGCGTTTTCGTAGTACTCTATCGGCAGCTCTCTGCGGAATATTTCCCCGGTCTGGGGGTCTGAGATCTCTACCGTGACAAGCTCTGCCCGGAGCTCAAAGCGTTTGTCCTCCATGTCTGCCTCCTGCTTGATATCTCCAATTATATTTTACGGCAGAGAAATCGGAGTAGCAACTATCATACAGATACAACTCGCAGAAAAAATAACATTGTTTTTGTGCATTATGCAAATATTTTGTGTTGATTTCCTTGACTTCTCCTTGCTTTTTGTGTAATATTGATATAAACCCTGCGTTTGAGCTGCTCTCGTTCGTACCGTTCACGGATTTGAAATTCAGCGCGCGGGGTTTTTGTATTTTAATGCATTTATTTTAATGATATATTGGATGAAAATGGCCAAATTGCTTTTCGCTGGGAAGGAGGATATATGCAGTTCGGGGCACTTATAGTCGCGGCGGGGATGTCGTCACGCATGGGCGAGTTCAAGCCTATGCTCAATATCGGCTCGATTTCAATAGCGCAGCGCATAGTTGCAACGCTCCGTCAGTCCGGCGTGACGAGGATAGTCATGGTCACGGGGCATAATGCGCGGGAGCTTGAGCACCATCTGGCAAATAACGAGCTTATTTTCCTCCGCAACGAGCAGTACCGCACGACACAGATGTTTGACTCGGCAAAAATCGGGCTTGAGTATCTCAAGGATAAGTGCGACGGCATTTTATTTACGCCGGTTGACATCCCGCTTTTTACCGCCTCCACCGTGAGCGCACTCATGGACTGCGGGGCAAGGCTCGTGTGCCCGGTGTGCGAGGGCAGGCGCGGGCATCCGATTTTAATAGGCACGGAGCTTGTGGACACTGTTCTGGCTTATCGCGGAGAGGGCGGACTCGGCGGCGCTATCGAGCACTGCGGTGCGGAGATGACGGAGATAGCCGTTGAGGACAGCGGTATCCTGCATGACGCGGACACCCCGGAGGACTACAGGGCGCTTTTGAGCTATCACAACCGGCAGCTTGTAAGACCGATAATAAACGTGGAGCTTGCAAAGGAGAAGGTCTTTTTCGACCGGAAGATTGCAATGCTCCTCACGCTTGTCGAGGAGACGAATTCCGTTCGCAGTGCCTGTCAGCGTATGCAGATATCGTATTCGACCGGCTGGAACATAATACGCCGCCTTGAAACGGAGCTCGGGCGGACGTTGGTTGAGCGCAGTCAGGGCGGACTCGGCGGCGGTCAGAGCAGGCTTACGGGAGACGGGCTGCGCCTTTTGGAGAAATATAACGAATTTGAGCGGCGGCTGCGTGAGGAGGGCGACCGGATCTTTCAGGACTGCTTCGGTGAGCTGCTGTGAGCCGGCGCGTGTATCTTATCCGGCACGGAAGGCCGGATTTCCCGGACGGGAGCTGCTGCCTCGGGAGGACGGATATTCCGCTCGGCACGATAGGGCATATGCAGTCCTGTCTTGCGGCGCGGGAGCTTGAGCACGCCGGGATAAGCGCGGTGTTTACAAGCCCGCTTTCGAGAGCGCGCGAGACGGCAGCGTATTTTTCGCCCTCGGCTGTAGTTGTACCGGGACTTCGTGAGGCGGATATGGGACTGTGGGACGGTCTGAGCTTCCGCGAGATAAAGGAGCGTTTTCCGGAGCTGTACGAGCGGCGCGGCGTGGATATGAGCGTTCCGATACCCGGCGCGGAGGAACCGAGGGCGGCGCTTTGCCGCTTTGAGGAGGCGCTCATGGAATGTCTTGACAAAAGCAGCGGGGATATCGCGGTGATTTCCCACTCGGCGGTCATCAGACTCGTGGCAGCAAGGCTTTCCGGAACCGCGCTTGAGAGCAGCCGGGAGTACCGTGTCCCGTACTGCGCCTGCGTGACGCTCGAATATGACGGCGGCTTTCGCCTTGTGAAAATCGGAGAGGCTCCGCGGCCTGAGTTGGACAGAGCCTTGTGTCTGCGTCTGCTGCACGCTGCGGGAGCACCGGAGAATGTCATCGAGCATTGCGCTGCCACCGCCGAGGAAGCGCTGAGGATTGCCGCCGCGCTGAAGGAAAGCGGGAATGATATCGACGCGGAGCTTGTGGAAAACGCGGCACTGCTGCACGATATTGCGCGGAGTCTGCCGGAGCATTCACGGCGCGGCGCGGACTGGCTGAGCGAGCTCGGCTATACCCGTGAGGCGGAGCTGGTTCGTCGGCATCACGAGCCGGAGGCGGCCTCGCTTGAGCTTACGGCACTCTGCCTTGCGGATAATCTCAGACTCGGAGCACGGCGCGTGAGTCTTGAGGAGCGCTTTTCCGAAAGCCTGAAAAAGTGTCGGGATGACGAGGCGCTCAGGGCGCATGAGAGGCGCAGACGCGAGGCGCTTGCCGCGGCGCGGAGAATAAACGGGCTTTGCGGCAGAGAGATTATAAATATCAAGTAATAATATAGATAAATAGAGGAAAAGAGCATGGAAAGGATAGAGGTTTGCTGCCCGCAGAGCGGCGGGGAGGAGCATTTCTCCGGCTGCCTTATCTGCGGCGCGGAGCTTGTATATAATAGCCTCGGCACCGAGAGGCGCTGCGCCGTCTGCGGCAGGGAGAGCGCCGGCAACGCCGTCTGCGCAAACGGGCACTATGTCTGCGACGAGTGCCATGCCTACGGAGCCTTCGCCGCTATTATCCCGGAGCTATATAAAAGCAGGGAGAAAAATCCGCTGCTGCTTTTGGACAGCGTCATGGATCTCCCCTCGGTACATATGCACGGACCGGAGCATCATATCATCGTGCCGCTCGTGCTGCTGACTGCACTGCGTAATAACGGCGGCGATATTAACTATGACGAGGCGATGCGCGAGGCGTATAGGCGCGCGTCAAAGCTGCCCGGCGGCACCTGCGGCTTTTGGGGCGTGTGCGGCGCGGCGGCGGGAGCGGGTATATTTGCCTCCCTGCTTCTCGGCTCAAGTCCGTTGCATAAGGACGCATGGCCGCTTCCGCAGCAGCTTGTCTCGGATATACTTGCAAGGCTTGCCGAGATAGGCGGACCTCGCTGCTGCAAGCGAACGTCCAGAGTGGCGATAGAGGAGGCAAGCCGATTTTTGCGCGAGACAGGCGGCGCGGATATGCCGCTTTGTAAGCTTGGGTGCAAATATACTGCGCTCAACCGAGAGTGCATAGGAGGCGATTGCCCGTATTTTCAAAAATAAACAGCGGCTGCTTAATATACAAGACAAGGAGGTTATCTAATGAAGCTTATCAAAACCGAGGACGCAGTGGGTCATGTGCTGTGCCATGACATCACGCAGATAATCAAGGGCGTGACCAAGGACGCGGTATTCCGCAAGGGGCATATCATCACCGAAAAGGACATACCGGTGCTTCTGTCGGCCGGCAAGGACAATATCTATGTCTGGGAAAAGGACGAGAATATGCTCCACGAGGACGAGGCGGCGGAGATACTCCGCAGCATCTGCCAGAACGAGAATATGCACGCGACGGCGCCCAAGGAGGGCAAGATAGAGCTTATCGCGGATATTGACGGTCTGCTGCTCGTTGACCTTGAGCGGCTTCGCGCCATAAATTCGCTCGGTGACATGATGATAGCCGCACGGCACTCCGGCTTCATGGTGAAAAAGGGCGACAAGCTCTGCGGTACGCGCGTCATACCCCTTGTCATTGCAAAGGAGCGCATGGAGCAGGCAAAATTGCTTGCCGGGGACGAGCCTATAATGCGCCTTGTGCCGGTGAGACCGAGGAAATACGGTCTTGTCACGACCGGCAACGAGGTGTTTTACGGGCGCATTGAGGATACCTTCAGCCCGGTGGTTCAGGCAAAGCTTGCGGAATTCGGCTGCGAGATGGCGGCGCACGTCATACTGAACGACGACCATGAAAAAATCACCGCCGCGATAAACGATATGCTTGCGCAGGGCTGCGAGATGGTCCTCTGCACCGGCGGCATGAGCGTTGACCCCGACGATAAGACCCCGCTTGCCATCAAGAATACCGGCGCGAATATCGTCTCCTACGGCGCGCCCGTGCTGCCCGGAGCGATGTTTCTCGTGTCGTATTCCCCGGACGGCCGCCCCGTCTGCGGTCTGCCCGGCTGCGTGATGTACGCAAAGCGCACTATATTTGACCTTGTGCTGCCCTACCTCGTCACGGATACGCCCATTACTAAACAATGGCTTGCTGGACTCGGCAACGGCGGACTCTGCCTCAACTGCCCGGTGTGCCATTTCCCCAACTGCGGCTTCGGCAAGGGAAGATGAGCCATGCTTGACAGATATGGGCGAGAAATAGATTATATGCGCATTTCCGTGACCGACCGCTGCAACCTGCGCTGCCGATACTGTATGCCCGAGCCTATAGACGCGCTGGGGCACGGGGAAATTCTCCGTTATGAGGAGATACTGCGCATATGCCGCGCCGCCTCGGAGCTGGGGATAAGAAAATTTAAGGTCACGGGCGGAGAGCCGCTTGTCCGTGCCGACTGTGTGAGCTTTATCGCCGCGCTCAAGAGGCAGAGCGGGACGGAGCAGGTCACGCTGACGACAAACGGACTCTTACTCGGAAAAAATCTGGATGCGCTTGCCAGTGCAGGGCTTGACGGCATAAACATAAGCCTCGACAGCCTGAATGCGGAGCGCTATACGCGAACAAGCGGACACCCCGAGGGCGCGGAGCTGCTAAAGCGCATAATGCAGGCCGTAGAGGACGCCTGCGCAATGGGGCTGCGTACAAAGCTAAACGCCGTGCTGTTGGAGGAAACCGAGGAGGACGCGCCGGAGCTTGCCGCCATAGCGGAGGAGCTTCCGGTGGACGTGCGCTTTATAGAGCTTATGCCCATCGGCTTCGGCACGGCGATGCGGCGAGTCTCACCGGACGATATTCTCTCGGCTCTGAGAGAGCGCTGGCCGGATCTTGCCCCGACGGACGAAAGGCGCGGCAACGGTCCTGCGCATTATTATAAGAGCGATTTGCTGCTCGGCAGGATAGGCTTTATAGACGCCGTGAGCCACAAGTTCTGCGCCGACTGCAACCGGGTACGCCTGACGAGCACGGGACAGCTAAAGCCCTGCCTGTGCTACGCCGACTCCGCCGACCTGCGCACGCTCATCCGAGGCGGCTGCACGGACGATGAGCTGCGTGAGGCGATGAAAATCTCGATATACAATAAGCCGCGTGCGCACTGCTTCGACACAGGCGCCGCCGTCACCGAGCGGCACGCAATGAGTCAGATAGGAGGATAACAGCATGGGAAAGGTTATAGCCGTATGCACGAGCGACCGTAAGGGTCTGCAAAAGCACGATGTAAATACCGCGCACTTCTCCGCCGAATGGGGCATTGACGGCGACGCGCACGCCGGGAGCTGGCACAGACAGGTGAGTCTTCTGAGTGCCGACAAGATAGAGGCCTTCAATAAACGTGGGGCAAACGTCATTCCCGGCGCCTTCGGAGAAAATCTTGTGGTCGAGGGCTTCGACTTCCGGGCGCTGCCCGTGGGCACACTGCTGCGCTGCGGCGATGTGCTGCTGGAGATGACGCAGATAGGCAAGGAGTGCCACAGCCATTGCGAGATATACAAGAAAATGGGCGAGTGCATCATGCCGCGTGAGGGCGTGTTTGCCCGCGTCATTGAGCCGGGTAGCATCAGCGTCGGAGATGAGATGAGCATCGAAAAGCGCGAGGGGCATTTCCCGTGGCAGGCTGCGGTCATCACGCTCAGCGACAAGGCGGCAGCGGGGGAGCGCAAGGACGAGAGCGGTCCCGCGATAGCAAAGCGCCTGCGCGAGGCAAGCTACGAGGTCGTGGAGGAAATAGTTATCCCCGACGATGAGCGGGTTTTGAAGCAGCAGCTTATTCGGCTCTGCGACCAGCGGCAGCTTGACCTCATACTTACGACCGGCGGCACGGGCTGCTCGGCGCGGGATATTACGCCCGAGGCAACGCTTGCGATCGCGGATAAAAACGTCCCCGGCATCGCCGAGGCTATGCGCGCCGAGTCTCTCAAAATCACCAAGCACGCAATGATTTCCCGCGCCGCCTCCGTTATCCGGGGTAAAACGCTTATTATCAATCTCCCCGGCAGCCCCCGCGCCTGCATGGAGAATATGGACGTATTTATGGACACCATCCCCCATGCCATGGGGCTTCTCCGCAACGAGGTACACGACTGCGCAAGAAAATAAAAAGCAGGTATTTCTTCAGCACATATAACCGCGTTAAGTCGCGCTTATATAAATATTTTTCTGAAAAAGGAGAAATGAACATGAAGAAAATCCTCACACTGCTGCTCACGCTTGCAATGCTCTTCACACTTGCCGCCTGCGGCTCGCCCGCGGCTCCAAGTAAGGGAGAGAAGGAAGAAATCATCGTCTTTGCCGCCGCTTCAATGACCGAGACTCTAAATCAGGTCAAGGATGTCTACGAGAAGGAAAACAACGTCACCATCACCTATAACTTTGACTCCTCCGGTACGCTCAAGACCCAGATACAGGAGGGCGCGGACTGCGACCTCTTTATCTCCGCCGGTCAAAAGCAGATGAATCAGCTCGACTTAAGCTCCGACAAGGAGATAAACAAGGAGGGACTGGACTTTGTCGCCGGCGATACGCGCCTGAACCTGCTCGAAAATAAGGTGGTGCTTGTCGTCCCCGAGGGCAATCCCAAGGGCATAGAGAGCTTTGACGACCTTGCGGCAAGGCTTGCCGAGGGCAGCATATTGATGGCAATGGGCAACAGTGACGTGCCTGTCGGTCAGTACACGCAGAAGATACTCAATTTCTACGGGCTTGATGAGGAAGCCCTCGCCAAAAGCGGCGTCATTACCTACGGCAGCAACGTCAAGGAGGTCACAACCCAGGTCTCCGAGGGCAGCGTTGACTGCGGCATAGTCTACTGCACGGATGCCTTCTCCGCGGGGCTTACGGTCATTGACGGCGCAAGCAAGGATATGTGCGGTCAGGTCATCTATCCCGCCGCGGTATTAAAGACTGCGAAGAACCCCGATGCAGCCAAGGCCTTCCTTGACTATCTCAGGGGCAGCAAGGCCATGGCGATTTTTGAGGCTGTCGGCTTCTCTCCGGTCGCGTAAAGCCTGAGACGCAGAATTGGCAGCGCATTTATTTGCGCTGCCATTCCGAGGTATATAATATGAACATTGACTGGTATCCGCTTATAAACTCCCTGCGCATTGCGGCTATAAGCTGCGTAATAGTTTTTTTCACGGGCATATTCTTTGCCTACTATGCGGCAAGGCTGCCGCGCACGGTCAAGGGTATTCTTGACGTTATTCTCACGCTTCCCATGGTACTGCCGCCGACGGTATGCGGCTATTTTCTGCTGCTCATCTTCGGCACAAAGCGCCCAATCGGCATCCTTCTGATGCAGCTCGGCATTAAATTTGTAATGACATGGTACGGCGGAATTCTCGCCGCAGCCGTCGTCGCCTTCCCGCTGATGTACAGGACGGCACGCGGCGCGTTCGAGAGCTTTGACTGCACGCTCTCGCAGTCGGGGCAAACGCTCGGCCTTTCCAACACATATATTTTCTGGCGCATACGAATGCCCGCCTGCCGTCAGGGCATACTCGCCGGCACCGTGCTTGCCTTCGCGCGCGCTCTCGGCGAATACGGCGCTACCAGTATGCTCATCGGCTACACTCCCGGCAAAACCGCCACGATATCCACGACCGTATATCAGCTCTGGCGCACAAACGACGATGCGGGCGCATTCTTCTGGGTAATGATAAACCTCGCCATAAGCACCGTCGTGCTGCTCACGGTCAATCTCCTTGAGAGCAAGCAGAAAGTGAGGGCGAAGGGATGAGTCTGATAGTAGACGTCAGAAAAAAGCTTGGCAGCTTTGAGCTTGAGTCAAAATTCGAGGCGCAAAACGGCGTGACCTGTCTGCTCGGTCCCTCCGGCTGCGGCAAGAGTATGACGCTCAAATGCATTGCCGGCATAGAAAAGCCCGACGAGGGCTACATAGAGCTTGACGGCGTGGTCTTATATGACAGCGCAAAGGGGATAAATCTCCCTCCGCAAAAGCGCCGCGTGGGTTATCTGTTCCAGAACTATGCGCTGTTTCCGAATATGACGGTGCGCCAGAACATACTTTGCGGTATGCGCCGCATCAGGGACAAGAGCGAAAAAGAGGAAAAGCTCAAAAAAATGCTGGATATGTTCCAGCTTAGAGGACTTGAAAATCACCGTCCCGCGCAGCTCTCCGGCGGTCAGGCGCAGCGCACGGCGCTTGCGCGCATCATGGTCAGTGAGCCGCAGCTTTTACTGCTGGACGAGCCCTTTTCCGCGCTCGATGCGCATCTCAGGGATAAGCTTATGATAGAAATGCGCGACGTACTCACGCGCTTCGGGCGGGAGGTCATCATGGTCACGCACGACCGCAACGAGGCGTATAACATGAGCCGGGAAATAGCCGTCATGGACAGCGGCAGACTTCTGACCGTGAACCGGACAAAGGCACTTTTTGCCGATCCCGGCAGCGTTCCGGCGGCGATGCTCACCGGCTGCAAAAATATAGCCCCCGCCATAAAGCGAGGGGAGCATGAGGTATATGTGCCCGATTGGGGCGTGAGCCTCACGACCGCGCAGCCCGTCCGCGACGATATAAAGGCCATCGGCATCCGCGCACATTATTTTAATCCCTCCGCGCCGACAAATCGCCATGAGATAGAATACCTTGACGAGATGGAGGAGCCCTTTGAGTGGATAATAGAGTTCAAATTCAAGTCCGCCGCAGAGTCCGAGCCGAGTGTGTGGTGGCGGGTGACAAAGGATAAGCGCCCGCAGCTATTCCCCGCCGAGCTTGGCATTGCCCCGGCGAATATACTTTTACTGTATTGAGGAGGCTTTATCATGTCGAATATTTATGCCGAAATATTGGAAAGAGTCGAGCGCGGCGAGGCGCTGACGCTGAAAACGGAGCTTTGCGGCTCGGAGGGGCTTATAGCCGAGGGATTGAAAAAGACTCTTGCGCCCTATGCGCCGCAGACCGATAAGCGCGGCAGATATTTTGCCGACGTGACGCTGACGGAGACGGAGGGCAAAATCACCGTGGGCGAGCCCTTTTCACCCCCGGAGCGCCTTATAGTCCTCGGTGCGGGGCATATCGCCGTGCCCGTTTGCGATTTTGCGGCAAAGAGCGGCTTTGAGGTCTATGTCTGTGACGATCGCCCCGCCTTTGCAAATACCGCGCGCTTCCCGCTGGCGCGGGAGGTGCTGTGCGACAGCTTTGAAAGCTGCATCGACCGCCTCAGGCTCACGCGCTATGACTACGTCGTCGTTATTACGCGCGGTCATGTGCACGACGCGGACTGCCTGCGCGAGATATTCAAGGGCACGCAGCCGGCGTATCTGGGGCTTATCGGCTCGCGCCGCCGCGTGCGTGGGCTGTTTGAGATGCTTGTCGAGGAGGGCTATCCCAAGGAGTATATGGATCGGATATGCACGCCCATAGGACTTGATATCGGCGCCGTCACCCCCGGCGAGATCGCCATATCCATACTCGCGGAGCTTGTGGCATATAAGCGCCTGCCGGAGCACAGCAATGACGGCATACGCTGCTGCAACGACTCCGACGTGGAGCTATCCGTGATAAAATATCTTGCCGAAAACCGTGAGCCCAAGGCGATAGTAACCGTTATCGAGACAAAGGGCTCGACTCCGCGCGAGGCGGGCGCGAAAATGGCGGTAAGCCCTCTTGCGGCAGTCACAGGCAGCATAGGCGGCGGATGCAGCGAGGGCGCGGTTATCCGTGACGCCGTGCGAATTATCGGCACGGGGCGCTATAAAATCGTCGATGTTGACCTCACGGGCGAGGTCGCGGAGTCTGACGGCATGGTCTGCGGCGGGACGATGAGAGTCCTCGTCGAGGACGGCACTGAGCGGCAAGAGGGATAAGGGGTGAAGCATATGCAGGATTTTACGCATTTTAATGAGCAGGGCAGGGCTAAGATGGTGAATGTCGGCGACAAGCCGGAGAGCCTCCGCACCGCCGTCGCCTCGGGGCGCGTCACGGTTAACGAAAGCACCTTTGCCCTGATAAAAAACGGCGGCATGAAAAAGGGCGATGTGCTTGCCGTCGCGCAGGTCGCGGGTATAATGGCCGCAAAGCGCACCCCGGATATTATCCCGATGTGCCATCCGATACTGATAGACGGTATTGATATCAGGCTTGAGCTTGACGAGAACCGCCTCTCGGTCGATATAAGGGCGGCAGTGTCATGCACGGGGCATACGGGCGTGGAGATGGAGGCTCTGACTGCCGTAAGCGCCGCAGCTCTCACGGTCTATGATATGTGCAAGGCCGTGCAGAAGGATATTCTGATATCGGATATTCATCTTGAGGAAAAAACCGGCGGCGTCCACGGCGATTATAAATATGTGTGATGCGCGGGGGCAGTTTAAATTACACCCTTCACACTGCTCGTATTCGCAGCACATCACCTGCTCATTGTCCGGAAGCCCAGCATCCGGCAGATTCTTGAATGCCTGCTTGATTTCGTAGTTCTTCAATTCGATACCCCCTTAGAATGCAAAAAGGCCGGAACCTTTGATTTTTCAAGAGCCCCGGCCTTACCGATTTAATATTTTGTTGTTTATCTAACTCACTTGCTCATTAACTCACCTCCGGATATGACAAAAGCGCCGGAGCGTTGATTCTACGAAACCAACAATCCGGCGCTTGAATTTTTGTGATATTTATTTTTTAAGAATCTCGAAAGAATTTTCAGAAATCTGCGGCAGAGGAGAGATAAAATGGTTCAAAACCCGGTTCGGGTAGTTCAAGTCTCCTTAGTTGCGTAAAAACGGCGTTTGTCATCAATGGAAAAATAAAAAAATTTCCGAGCCTAAAAAGCCCGGAAAGCCTTGATGACACTGCACTTGGAGCAGTGTCATCAAAATTGGCTGACCATGATGGTATGCCCGACAGGATTTGAACCTGCGACCTTCGGAGTCGGAGTCCGACGCGCTATCCAGCTGCGCCACGGGCACGTATGTTCGACCTGCGCCGATTGGCGTGGGTCTGCTTTTTTGCTTTTGGTGGTCAAACAGTAGTCAAAGGCGTATCGCTTTTTTGTTTTCGCTGCCCTCGGTGTCAGTGCATTCAACCGCTTGCGGATTTCCTATACTCTACGCGCCGCGTATGTCGGAGTTATCAGGCCGTCAAGCCGGAAAGCCCTGCGGCACAGGGGTTTGATTGGTCTTGCACAAATTTCCGCCATTTTGAGAAAAAACCTCGGAAGCCTTACAGCGCATAGCCTTCGAGGTTTTTTGCAGTAGTAGTCAAATAGTAGTCTGCGCTTCCAGCGTTCCCGGAAGGCAGCAGGGCTCGTTGGGCGTCTTGCAGAGGCAGCACAAGCCCGCCCGATCTACTCAGGCGGGTTTGTGCTGCTTTGTTTTATGCTTCAGCTTAGGGCGATGGTGCGGACGGCTTCCGCCAGCGTCACCATCTCACTGCGCGGGACATAGGCGACGCTCTTTCCGTCAACGACGGCCAGACATTTGCTGCCGTCGCAGCGGTACAGCGCGATCGTGAGTTCCGGTTCGTCCTCATGAACCAAGTGCAGCGTCAGGCTGATCTCCTGCTGGCCGGTGGCTTTTTCAGAGGTAAACTCCTCTGCGGTCAGTATCTCCAGCGCGTCTTGCAAATCACCGATCTCGATTTCCGCTTCCTCACAGAGCCATGTCCGCTCCTTGCCGTCCTTCTGAGATGTAAGCGTATAGGTCTCGCCGTCCAGCGTAACATCTATGCCGGTCACATCATCAAAGTCACCGGAGAAGATCTCCTGATGCCGCAGGTCATTGTAGCCGGCTGCCATGAGCGAGCGATAGCTGCTGCCGGAGATCTGGTAAATGATCTTGGAATCGCCCATACGCGCATAGGCGGTAATGTCCGAAGCTTCCTCGTCCTCCGCATCTGCGGCGGCTTTCTTCTCCGCGGGATCTCTGCTGATGTGCAGCACAAAGGTGTCGGAGGTTCCGTCGTCCGTGTAGTCCACGCTGACGCTCAGCTCGGGATCGTCCAGCCCGTAGGCGGACAGTTCTTCGTCCGTGACCTTGTAGGTCACATAGTCGGTGAGATCCAGATAGCGCAGGACGCTGATATAGGAGTTGACCCGGCTGGTATCCAGTGGCTTTCCGTCCACGGTAAAGTAGATGTCATCGGCGCAGATGCTCTTGCCGTCTTCGTCATAAATCACGCTGTAGTCTTCGCTTCCCGCAAAGCGGATCTGGCTGACCTCGTCGAAATACGGCACATCGTCGTTGGCGATCAGGTCTTTCAACTCCACATCGTATGCGTCCAGCGGATCACTGGCGGCCAGATACACATTACCGTCACCGATGTCCACATAGCGCTGAGAATCCATGGTACTGTAATCTCCCAGCTTCACCGTGTAGGTCTTATCATCCGTAGTCAGGGTGATGGTGCAGGTCGGCGCATCCAAGCCGTACTGGCTGAGGTCTTCGGCATTTTCAATGGTGAATGATGCCCCGAAACCATAGAATTGCTCCAAAAGGGCGTCCATAGCGCTGTCGCTGACGGGAAATTCCGCGTCATCATACTGCCAGCCGTCATCGCCGCGGTGGAAGCTCAGCGTCGTCCCATCCTGCTCCCAGCTCAGTGCGGTCACCTTCGCAGGCTCAATGGATAAAACGGTTTCACCGCTGGTTTTGATCTGCTCCTGCTTTTCCTCTGTATGCAGCGCAGCCAGCGCCGCAAGGCAGACGATTATAAGGACGCCCGACAGGATACCAATTTTTTTAGTTCGATTCATTCTGGTTTCTCCTTCTCTTCCACGCCACCGCCACGCCGACGCCCAGATAGGTCAGCGGGAATACGCCGATCATCAGTACCTTCAGCAGCGAGGCCGTCGAGCCGCTGATGGTCAGGTAATCATAGTTCAGTGACTTGCTGCGGATTGCCATGGCTTCGCTCTCACCGATCATATCCGCCAGCGCATTCATAACAAGGTCGCCGTTGGCACCGGAGGACGAGGCGTTATAGGCGTCCTCAAGGAAATAAGATGAGGTAAACCACACCATTTCTCCGCCGCCGCTGGTCTGTATGGACACGCCGGTGGCAAAGGGACCATCGATGTCGCCGTTCTCATAATCGTAGGTGGACATGGCATAGCCCGCCGCCTTGCTGAAGGAGGTGTCCGAGGTGGTCAGCAGCTCCGTCACCGTTCCGCTGGCGGAATCGTCCACGATCAAGCCCAGCGCAATGGGCATGATAACAGAATAATTGGAGTCGATCAGCGAATCGGTGATGTCATCGCTGTGCAGTTCCGGCAAAAGGGCCGCTGGGCCGCTGAACGCCGAGTAACAGGTGGGGTCGCTTTCTACCACAATCCCCTCCACCGGCTCCGAGCCGTAGTCAGAGAGCAGGCTGTATAGGTTTTCCAGGACCCCGTCCTCACGGGTGGGGCCGGCGATCACCAGCAGCTTGCCGCCACCAGATACATACTCCGCCAGCAGATCCCGCTCGTCCTCCGAAATGTCGCTTTCCGGCGCGTAGATCATCAGGCAGTCCGCGTCCTCCGGAATGGTTTCCGTATGGAGAAGGGACAGGCTCTCCGTTTCGATGTTGTCCTTTTCCACCTGCTCGGCAAAGGTGCCGGGGAGGTCGGCCTCGCCGTGGCCCTCCACGAGGTAGAGCTTGGGCTGCTCCTCGTTTACCACATAGTCGATAGCCGAGGTGATGGTGCCCTCGCCGTCGAAGGAGGTGGAGTAAGAATACGAGTACATATCCGCAGTCTGAACGTAAATGTCATTGTAGCTGATATAGCGGCTGCGTTCGCCGCTCTCCACGATCAGGCTGTTGTTGGGGACGCTCTCGCTGGTGTACTGCTGGGTAAAGGTGGGATAGACGTCCGGGTTCTTTTTCACCACCGCAATGTGGTCGGACAGACTTTCGTATTTGCTCAGCAGGTTTTCGATCACATCATTTTCTTCGCCGGATTGAACGACCCAATAGATGGTCACATCCTGCTGAAGATTGTTGACCACGACCTTTGTGCTGCTGGTAATGGAATAGAGCTTGCTGGAGCTGATGTCATAGTTGGTCATGGACTTCGGCAGCGCCGAGGCAAACACATTCACCGCAATCAGGATCGCCAGCACGATCACCGTGACAGTAAGCGAGTAGGAGCCGCCGCGCAGGGCGTTGCGGTTCCGGTCAGGGGAAGCGGAGGGGCGCTTGAACGATATTTTTTTCATCAGTTATACCTCCGTTTCTCCATCGACTGCACCGACAAAAACAGGAAGAATCCCATCACGCTGACATAGTAGACGATGGCCGTGAGATCAAATGCGCCGTTGACAAAGCTGCTGAACTGCGGAACAACGAAAGCTTTGTCATGATATCCGGCAGCAGCCCCTCGAAGGCGCTGCTGTTCACAAAGTAGGCGACCGAGAGTGCTGCGATCAGCACAAAGGTCACGCCGTAGGCAAGATTCTCGTTCCGGGTCAGGCCGCGGATCACCACACCCAGCAGCAGCGCGATGACGTACAGTGCGATCAAAGATCCCATGGCCGTGGACGAGGTGTACTCCGCAAGGCTCACGCTGTAATAGTTCAGCAAGATCGCCGCAACACCGATACCGGCGGCGAAGCCCTGATTGTCCGTCAGCGAGGAGAGGAACATTCCCACCGCCAGCAGCGCCGCGCCCATCAGGAAAAAGGCAAAGAGAGAGCCGTAGGAGGTCGGCAGATACACCTCGCCGAACTGAGAAAACAGCAGCGGGTAGAGAGAAACGACCGCCAGCGGGATGAGGTACACCACAAGAAGGGCGAGATACTTGCCCAATACCACCTGCGTGGTGGTGATGGGCAGAGAATAGAGCAGTTGATCCGTCCGCTGCCGCCGTTCCTCCGCCATGGTGCGCATGGTCAGGATCGGAACGATGACCACGAAAATGATGCTGGCAAAACTGAGCACAAACTCAAAGTTGCTCACCGCAGCCTCCAGGTTGTAGAACATGGCGCCGATGCCGATCACCGCCAGCAGAAACGCGCCGAATAAATAGGCAGTCAGTGAGTGGAAATAGTTTCGCAGCTCATGGCGAAAAATTGCGCCCATTAAGCGTCCACCTCCGTTTCGTTTGGTTCTTCGGTGTATTGCTTAGATTCTTCCGCTTGACCGCTTTCCGTCAGCTCAAGGAATACATCCTCCAGACTTGCCTTATGCACAGACAGCTCCAAAAGCGCCCGATTCTCCTTTGCAAAGGCAAAGAAAATGCTGCGGGAGACCGCGTGCATATCCTCGCAGTCCGTTTTGAGGTGCACGGTCACCGCGCCGTCTGCCGCGCTCTCCGCGGGCTCGACCTGCGTGATATGGGGCAGTGCCGAGAGCAGCGCCCGCGCCTTTTCCGCCTCCGCGTCTGTTGTGAGCACGATCTCGCCCGCCGAGCGCAGCTGGCGCTCCAGCTCTAAAGGCGTGCCCAGCGCCGTCAGCTTCCCTTTGGAAATGATGAGGATCTTGTCACAGATGGCCTGCACCTCGGAGAGAATGTGGGAGCTGAAAATGACGGTGTGGCGCTTTCCAAGCTCCTTGACCAGATTTCGGATCTCGATGATCTGGATGGGGTCAAGGCCGACGGTCGGCTCATCCAGAATGATGACCTCCGGTCTGCCGAGCAGCGCCTGCGCAATGCCCACGCGCTGCCGGTAGCCCTTGGAAAGCGTGGATATCCTGCGGTTTCGAACCGGCTCAATGCCCGTGCGCGCCACGGCATCGGCGATCTGTACCGTCAACTCCGCTCCACGCAGGCCCTTGGCCTCTCCTACAAAGCGCAGGTATTCCAGCGGCGTTTCGTTCAGGTAGAGCGGCGGCTGCTCGGGGAGATAGCCGATGAGCCTTTTGGCCTTTTCCGGCTCATCAAAAATATCGTAGCCGCCGATGCGCACATGCCCCTCCGTTGCGGAAAGGCAGCCGGCCATGATATTCATGGTGGTAGACTTTCCCGCCCCGTTGGGGCCGAGAAAGCCGTAGATCTGACCGCTTTCAATGGATACGCTCAGATTCGAGACCGCCAGATGCTCGCCGTATCGCTTGCTCAGGTGTTCAATTTCGATCAAGGGAACACACCCTCCTTCTTTTTCGGATGCCCCCATTGTAGATGCCCAACTTAAAAGCAAGTTAAAAATCCATTTTCTCCGTTTTTTAAGTTGTTTTTGAGTTCGCCTCGTATGATGGAGCCAGCTTGAAGGGAGGTGCTTTTCCATGAAGTTCATCCGCAGGGTCTCGATCCCCGCCTGTTTGCTCGTCTGCTTATTTCTTGTTTTTTGTGCATATTCAAACTTATTTCACAAATCCGCGATAGAATCAGAACAGGAAGAAAATTTGGAACTTACGACGGTTTTCCGATATGAAAACGGAATGGCGATACGCAGAGGCAGCGTTCGTATCCGCTGCCGGCAAACAGAACAGTCCGCCGCGCTGAACGATCGCGGAGAAGCATCCTCCTTTCAAGTGCCGAAAGATAACGAGGCAGCCTTGATCCTTGCAGGAAGCGATGGCCGGGAGATCAGCCGCATCGCCCTGCATTTTACCACCGCCGCGGTGACAGACGCCTCCACAGACGAGAACGGCGTCGGGCACATCTCCGTCAAAGCTGAGACAGAACGGCTGATGCTGCTGACGCTGGACGAGAGCGACCGCCTGCGCTGCGGCCTGTACCTGAATGACTTACAATGACAGCAAGGAGGTCGATCATGGACTATTCAGTACCGGAAGTAACATCGGCGGAGCGGGAATTCTACGGAGAGAACCTGATCCTGCCGGAAGGCGCGATCTCCGAGTTTCTCTCCTGCATGGATATGATCCGCCGCTACGAGGTGCAGCTGGGAAACCGCGACCCGGTCGCGTCGTTTCAAACGCGCATCAAAAGTGCGGAGAGTATGCGGCAAAAGCTGCAAAGGCTCGCTTTTCCCGTCACGGCGGAAAGCGCGATGAAAAACGTCTTTGACGCCGCGGGCGTCCGCCTGGTCTGTCCGTTCATTCAGGATATCGACCGCACGGCGGAGCTGATCCGCGCCATCCCCGGCGTGCAGCTCCAAACGGAAAAGGACTATATCCGCAACCCGAAGCCCAACGGCTATCGAAGCTATCACATGGTCCTTTCGATGCCGCTGCGCTTTCTGGGAAATTCCCCAAAAACCGTATGGCTGGAGGTCCAGCTGCGCACCATCGCCATGGACTGCTGGGCCAATATCGAGCATCAGCTCAAATATAAGCAGAACATTCCGGATCAGGCGCTGCTGATACAGGAGTTGAAGCGCTGCGCCGATGAGATCACCTCCACCGACCTTTCCCTGCAAACCATCCGCGATCTGATCGAACACCATGAGGAGGAACCGATATGAGAGTTTTAGTGGCCGATGACGAAGCTGCCATGACCCGCGCGCTGGAGGCGCTGCTCAAGCGGGAGCATTATTCCGTGGACGTGGTCAACAACGGGCAGGACGCGCTGGACTATGGCCTTGCGGAAAACTATGACGCGCTGGTACTGGACATCATGATGCCGAAGCTGGACGGGCTTCAGGTTTTGACCGCTCTGCGGGAGCAGGGCGTCGCGACCCCCGTCCTTCTGCTGACGGCAAAAAGCCAGATCGAGGACCGCGTAGCGGGATTGACCGGCGGCGCGGACGATTATCTCCCCAAGCCCTTTGACCCCAGAGAATTCGTAGCGCGGGTGGGTGCGCTGACCCGCCGCGGAGGGGCCTATACCCCAAGCCTTCTCACCGTTGGCAACACAACATTAAACCGTTCTACCTTCGAGCTGGTCGGCGAAAACGCTTCCGTGCGCCTGAGCAGCAAGGAATTTCAAATGCTGGAGCTGCTGATGCGGCAAAAGGGACGGCTGATCTCCACAGAGCAATTCATGGAGCGCATCTGGGGCTATGACAGCGACGCGGAGCTGAATGTCGTCTGGGCCTATATCTCCTATCTCCGCCGAAAGCTTGAAATGGTGGGGTCCAATGTCCGCATTGCCGCCCGCCGCGGGCAGGGATACTTATTGGAGGAGATCACATGATCCGAACGCTGCGGAAAAAATTCATCGCCATCGCCATGCTGTCGCTGCTGGGGACCATGGCGGTTCTCTGCGCGACCATCGGCATTGGAAATTACTACGTTGCCGCAAGCCGGGCGGACAAGGCCATCGACATCCTATATCAGAACGATGGCGAGTTCCCGGTGCCGGACGGCAACGCAAGCCCCTCCGCCCACATAGGCTTTCAGGTCACACCGGAAACACCGTTTGAGACCCGCTATTTCATTGTGCATCTGACGGCGGAGGATGCCGTCAGCACTGTCGATCTTGAACACATTGCCGCGCTGGATCGGCAGACCGTTGTTTCCACGATCGAGCAGATCGTTTCCAAGGGCACGGCCAAGGGCTATGTCGGACAGTACCGCTTCGGAAGATTTGAAAACGAATCCGGCGGATATACGCTGATCGTCATTGACTGCTTCATGCAGCTGCAATCCGCCTATGCGGTGTTCCGCGTGATAGCGGCGGTCTTTGTCCTCTGCGCGGGGATCGTATTTCTCCTGCTGCTGGTGCTCTCCAAGCGCGTTACGCGCCCCTTTGCGGAAAACTGGGAGCGGCAGCGGCAATTCGTGACAGACGCTTCCCACGAACTGAAAACGCCCCTTGCGATCTTGTCCGCCGACCTGGGATTGATCGAAGAAACGGAGGAAAACCGTCTGTGGCTGGAAAGTGGGCAGGAGCAGATTCAGCGTATGGACAGCCTCATCAAAAATCTCGTGGAGCTGGCGCGCAGCGAGGAAGCTCTGCCGCCTTCGGCTGTCGCGGCCGTACCGTTCAGTGAGCTGGCTGAGGGCTGCATCGAGAATTTTCGTCCCCTCGCCGAGTCTGCCGGAAAAGAACTGACGGCGGAGATCGCCCCCGGTCTGTGCGTCAGCGGCGTGCCGGATGATATCTCCCGCCTGCTGACAATCCTGCTGGACAATGCTGTGAAATACTGTGACGCGGGCGGAACGATCCACCTTGCGCTCTTTTCGCGGAGAAAAAGCGTAGAGCTGGCGCTCTCCAACCCCTGCGCCGGGGTGGATGCCGCGCAGCTGCCCCACTATTTCGACCGCTTTTACCGCGCGGACTCCTCCCGCGCCCGCGCGACCGGCGGGAGCGGTATCGGACTGTCCACAGCCAAAGCCATCGTGACCCGCCATCACGGGCGCATCGGCGCTCGCTGCGAAAGCGGCATCATCACCTTTCAGGTCGCGCTGCCGCAGAGCGGCAGGAAGTAAAAAGCGCCGAGCAGAAGCGAAAAACCGTTTTTTGCAGAAGCGCTTGACATTCTGATGCTTTTCGGTTACAATGTGTAGCATACTACACATCGAGGTGAATCACAGTGATGAAGAACGATGTCGGCTACCTCATCAAGCGCATCAATGATAAGCTGGCAGTGAGAGCCGATGCAGAGCTGAAGCAGTACCATTTAACCATGTCCCAGGGCAGAGTGTTTCTATACCTCAGCAGCCGGGGCGGACAGGCCACGCAAAAGGAGATCGAGACCTTTTTGGGTGTCGCTCACCCCACCGTCGTCGGTCTTGTTTCGCGCATGGAGCAAAGCGGCTATGTGACGTGCTGGCCCTGCGAAGATGGGCGCAATAAGTATGTCAAGCTAACCGAGCAGGCAGAGGCTCTTGACAAGGATATGCAGCGGAACCGGCTGGAAAGCGAGCAAATGCTTTTATCGCCCCTTTCTCCCGAGGAGCGTGAGCAGCTGCGAAAGCTTCTGATCACCGTTGCGGAACATTTAGCGTAAAAGCCGATAGCCGGTCGGCTTTTATATAGCCCCAAAGTGTAGCATACTACACACAAACAAATAGGAGGATTGCCATGATAAAAACCTTATTGGGGAGCCTGCGGGAATACAAGCGAGGCTCCATTCTCACAATCTTGCTCTCCATTCTGGAGGCAGCCTTTGAAATCCTGATACCGCTCCGTATGGCAGATTTGATCGATCAGGGGATCGACTTGGGGAACATGGCAGCCGTCTGGAAATTTGGCATTGCCATTCTGATTTTTGCTGCGCTGCAATTACTGACAGGCGTTCTTTCCGCACACATTGCGGCGAAAACCTCCGTAGGGTTTTCGGCGAATCTGCGACAGGATATGTATGACAACGTGCAGACCTTTGCCTTTTCCAACATTGATAAGTTCTCTACTGCTTCCATCGTCACCCGCCTGACAACTGATGTGACCAATATTCAGAATGCCTATCAAATGCTGATCCGCATGGCAGTGCGCGGCCCTGTCATGCTGGTATTTTCCATGATCGTGTCCTTCCGCATCAACACGATCATTGCACTCATTTTCCTTGCGGTTATTCCGGTGATGGCGCTGCTGCTTCTTTTGATCATCCGCAAGGTCGGGCCGTTTTTTAACCGGGTGTTCCGCACCTATGACACGCTGAACAACGTTGTTCAGGAAAATGTCCGGGGCATCCGTGTGGTGAAATCCTTCAATCAGGAGGATTACGAGATCAAAAAGTTCAAAGGCATTTCTCAAAGTATCTATGAGGATTTTGCCGCCGGCGAACGACTGCTGGCGTTCAACTCGCCCATTATGCAGTTCTTCATGTACGCCTGCATGATCCTGATCTCATGGATCGGCGCAAAAGCCATTGTCGCAAGCGGAAACAGTGCGGCACTTGGCATGACCACCGGCGATCTGACGGCGCTGTTCTCCTACGCCACGCAGATTTTGATGGCGCTGATGATGCTCTCCATGGTTTTTACCATGATCACCATCTCCCTTGCCTCTGCCCGCCGCATTGCGGAAGTGCTGGAGGAAAAAACGGATGTTGCCAACCCGACCGGTGCGGAAATGACCGTCAGGGACGGCTCCATCCGCTTTGAGCATGTGGACTTTGCGTATGCGGCGAAGGCAGACAAGAAGGTGCTGAGCGACATTGACCTCTCCATCGCCTCCGGGCAGACCGTTGGCATCATCGGCAGCACAGGTTCTTCCAAGTCGAGCCTCGTACAGCTCATTCCGCGGCTCTATGATGTGAGTTCCGGTCAGTTATTGTTGGGCGGCGTGGATGTGCGTAAATATGATTTGGACGTATTGCGCAATGCCGTTGCCATGGTGCTGCAAAAGAACGAACTGTTCTCTGGCACAATCA
>OLRQ01000743.1_pt1 | contig 31299 bp, 24 predicted proteins | sample 1671971 | NCBI WGS metagenome assembly OLRQ01 (sample SAMEA3136631, study PRJEB25190) | human gut metagenome | biome: human gut; feature: human-associated habitat; material: faeces | place: Austria | collected 2013
GAAAACGGCGCGCCCCTCGGCCAGAAAGGAGGGGCGCCTAGCAGATAGTTTCTTCGTCGAAGCGATACAGCTCTTCGTTCGTTTTCTGCAACCGATATCCCTTGTCCAGGCAGAAGATGATGATTGCATCACGGCGGTTCTTGCAGTACAAATCGCTTGCGCCCGCCGCCCGAAGTATGCGGTTGGTTTCACGCAGGTTCAAGCGCATGGCGAAGGCAATTTGCAGAACCTTGTTGCGCGAAGGATTGCGCTGCCCCATAAAAATCTGGTATCCGAACGTTTCGTTCAAAGCGGCCGCGCGAATGACATCCGCTCTTGCCAACCCCTTTTCCTCAAGAAATGCATTGAGGAGCTCCGAGAGGGTTTGGTTGGCAAGATGATGTTTCTTGACGAACTTCGTCGGACTTGGACTTGCAAGCAGCTCCTCGAGCAATTCTTCTGTCAACGGCTCTTTCACGCGACGTTTTCTTCTCCTTCGGGTGACGACGCCGGATTGTCCACCCATTAAAATACGCCTTACTACTCAAGATGAACGAAGTGGCTCGTATTAAAGATTGGCCACGGCGTAATCGGCCTCTTCCTGAGTAAACTGCTCGCCATATTCAGACGTAAGCTGGTCGCGAATCGCTTCGGGCGACATGCTCATAGTGTCCTGATAGCTCTTCGCCTTCGCAAGTGCATTAGCGTTCCAATCGGCATTGACATTATCGACCGCATATTGCGCGGCCTCCGCAGAAAACTGCTCACCATACTCGGAAGTAAGCTGGTCGTACAATCCGGCTTTTGACATATGCATTGTATCGCTATAGGACTGGGCTTTCTTGAGGGCAGACGTATATTCCGTCGGCACTTCAGGCTCTTCTTTAACTGCCGCCTCCTCAGCCGCGGAAGCAGAAGAAGCGGCCGAGGATGATGCGCTGTCCGCAGGCGCAATGTCAGCCGTTTTCTCTTGCGTGCCACCTCCCCCTGCTGCGCCGCCCGCTATCGCCACCACCACAACGGCAATTACAATCCAGAACCACACGCGCTTATATACAGGTTTCTTTGCTTCCATCTTGTTTCCTTTCATACGCACAACATGTCTTTTGACACGCGTCAATCCTAGAGAAAACAGCACAACAAAACATTAGCTGGCAGCTAAGAACGAACCGGGCGGCCTGAGGACCAGCGCCGTTCGCTTCGGCGGCGGCACAGGGGCGCGAACGATCTCTGTCATCAAATGGCTCGGCACGGTCGCCGTCGCAGGATGCCTGCTTTTAGCGGGATATGCAAGGTGAAATGGCGCAGCGCCAACGTGACTGCATGCAAATACTGGATTATCTACAGCGCTGACAAAAAAGGGGGATTGCGGCGTTATCGTGAAACGAATAATGCGCCAACAACGCAATCTTGCGCCGCAGGTGTACTACGAAATCGACTTTTCCGAATGAGGCAATAAAACCAACTCGCACATCAAAAAAGAGCTGCGAAACGAATTCGCAGCTCTTTTCTCAGTCGGACCGTATTCCGCCGTCCTATACGGACAAGCACCCGACAACGAATGTCCTACCCCAGTTTCTTCGCAAGAATCTGGTTGATAATCTTCGGGTTGCCCTGGCCGCGCATCTCTTTCATGCACTGGCCCACGAAAAATCCGATGAGCTTGGTATTGCCTTCTTTGTAGCGGGCGACCTCATCGGGATTCGCAGCAATAACGCCGTCGACAACCGCCTCGATAGCACCGGTGTCGCTGACCTGCTTCATGCCGCGCTCTTCAACGATAGCCGCAGGATCTTTGTCCTCGTCGATAACGGCGGCGAACACCTCTTTACCCTGCTTGGAGGAAATGACATCTTCAGCCGTCATTTTCACAAGCTCAACCGCACGAGCGGGCGTGAGCGGCGAAGCCTCCAAATCGAACGATTCGTCTGCGTTCATACGCGCCGTAATGTCGTTGATAACCAAGTTGGCAAGCGGTTTCGCAAGCTTCGCATCCGCGGCGGCCTTCATGCCTTCTTCGAAAAACGTCGACGTCACGCGATGTTCCACCAGATGACGCGCATCATAGGCAGAAAGACCGAAGTCTGCCTCGAAACGCTTGGCCTTCTGATCGGGAAGCTCGGGAAGCTTGGCACGAACGCCTTCGATAAAGTCGTCGGAAAGATCGTACGGCGCCAAGTCGGGCTCGGGGAACAAGCGATAGTCATCCGCGGTTTCCTTCACGCGCATGACGATAGTGCGCTTCGCGGAAGGATCCCAGTGGCGGGTTTCCTGATAGATGATGCCGCCCTCTTCAAGGACCTCGGCCTGACGGCAGATTTCGTATGCCAGGCCGTCATGCAGGTTCTTGAAGCTGTTCATGTTCTTCAGCTCGGTCTTGGTACCGAACTTCGTCTCTCCGCGACGGCGCAAGCTCACGTTGCCGTCGCAGCGCAGCGAACCCTCTTCCATGGAGCAGTCGGAAATGCCGATTGCCAAATAGATTTGACGAAGCTTCTGCATGAACAGACGCGCCTCTTCGGGCGTGCGCAGCTCGGGCTCGGTCACAAGCTCGATCAGCGGCGTGCCTGCACGGTTGTAATCCACCAGCGAATGGGTTGCACCGGCGATGCGGCCTTCGCCGCCGCCGATGTGCACCATCTTGCCCGCATCCTCTTCCATATGAATACGCGTAATGCCCACATGCGCAACGTAGCCGTCTTCGGTGCGCGTCACGTTACCGCGGCTTTCGCCGACTTCAAGATTACCCAAGTCAATGCGCTCTTTGGCGCCGGGACCGTCCACGTCAAGATCGAGGTGGCCGCGCATGCAGAACGCCACCGGACCCTGCGTGGTCTGGAAGTTCTTCGACATATCGGGATACATGTAGTTCTTGCGATAGAACATAGAATGCTTCTCGATATCGCAGTTGGTGGCAAGACCGGCAAGCACGATAGACTCGATAGCCGCCTTGTTAGGCACCGGCAATGCGCCCGGAAGACCGAGGCAGACCGGGCAGGTATGGGTGTTGGGATCGGCGCCAAATTCAAGCTTGCAGCCGCAGAACATCTTGGTGTTCAGCGTGGTGAGCTCGGCATGAACTTCGAGGCCGATAACGGCCTCCCAGTCTTTCAGAACCTCTTCGAGAGTCTTCATTCGCTATTCACCTGCCTGAAACGCCGGAGCAATGGGAGCCACGCCGTACGCAGCTTCCAAAGCGGCGGCCGCACGGAACATGTTAACGTCTTTGAACTGCGGGCAAATAAGTTGCACGCCCACGGGCAGACCGGTGTCTTTACCCAGGCCGCACGGAACATTCATGCCGCCGTTACCGGCAATGTTGATGGAAACGGTGAAGATATCCGAAAGGTGCATTTCCACTGGATCGCCAATTTCGCCGAACTTAAACGCCGTACGCGGGCTCGTGGGAGCAAGAATGACGTCGCACTGCTCGTAAGCACGCTCATAATCCTGCGTGATGAGCCTACGCACCTGCTGCGCGGGGTAATAATATTTCTCGTACACGCCAGCGGAAAGAAGGTAGCTTCCCAGCATGATGCGACGCTTCGCCTCCATGCCAAAGCCATTCGCACGGCTTTCCTCGTACTGGGAACCCAAGTCTTTCAAGCCAGGCTCGCAGTAGCCGTAACGAACGGAGTCGAAGCGAGCCAGGTTGGAAAACGCCTCGCACGGACCGAGCACGTAGTATGCGCTGATGGCCGCATCCGCATGAGGAAGATCAACCTCCACGATCTGCGCACCTGCAGCCTCGAGCTTCGCAGCGGCCTCCGCGACCTTTTCCTTCACCTCGGGAGTCAAGCCGGGAGCGTTCATGAATCCAGGAACCACGCCGACGCGCATGCCTTCGACGCCCTGCTTCACTGCGCCCACGAAATCGGCCTCGATATGCTGCGACGTGCAGTCGAGCGGATCGTAGCCGCACAATACCTGCATGGCGTACGCCGCATCTTCGACGCTGCGCGTGAACGGACCTACCTGGTCAAGCGAACTGCCGAAAGCAACCACGCCATAGCGGGAAACCATGCCGTACGTAGGCTTCACGCCTACGATGCCGCAGAACGAAGCAGGCTGGCGAATGGATCCGCCCGTATCGCTGCCGAGCGTCATGCACGCCATGCCCGCAGCGACCGATGCGGCGCTGCCGCCCGAAGAACCACCGGGGACGCGCTCGAGATCCCACGGGTTTTTCGTAGACCCAAACGCGGAGGTTTCGGTGGAAGAACCAAACGCAAATTCATCCATGTTCAGCTTGCCCAGCGGAATACCGCCAGCCTCAATACAGCGCGCGACGCATGTTGCGGTGTAAGGGGAAACGTAGTTCTCCAGCATCTTGGAAGAACACGTCGTATGCGTGCCTTCCAAATTCATGTTGTCTTTGAAGGCAACGGGGACGCCCGCGAGCGGACCCATGGAATCAAGCGTTCCGTCGGCAACCGCCGCATCGATTTTGTCCGCCGCTTCGTACGCCATATCTTCGGTGAGCTCGAGATACGCGTGCACCGCCTCATCCGCTTTAGCGATATGCTCGAAGTTCGCCTGTGCGATTTCGCGTGCAGAAAACTCCTGCGCTGCCAAGCCTTCGCGGATCTCGCGAACACCCATGTTATAGGAATATGCCATTACTGATCGCCTCCGCCAAGAATTGCAGGGATGAGGAAGGAGCCGTCTTGCTGCTTCGGCGCATTCTCCAGTGCTTTTTCCTGCGAGAAAGATTCTTCGACAACATCTTCGCGCATGACATTAGAAAGGCCTCCGATGGGGTGGAACGTGGGCTCTACGCCATCGAGTTCGTATTGGGTGATCGGCTCAAGCGTGTCGATGATGCTATTCAAATCGACGGTCATCTGGGCGAGCTCCTGCTCGTCAAGCCCGATGCGCGCATATGTTGCGATATTGCGCACATCTTCTTCGGTCAGGTGTTCTGCCATGCAGCATCCTCCAACCTCTCGTGTATCCGTTGGTTTCGGTTAACTTGCCCATGATAGCAAAGCCCGCGACCCCAAGGGCCACGGGCAGCCATGTTTTCATGTGTTTCACGTACGGACCGCGGGGCTCTTCTCGGTGTTGCGCCCGCCTCATCAGAAACGGTTTAATCTTCTTTCGCACAGCAAGGAAGCGGCCTCATATCCAGACGAAACGTCTGCTCGACCACTTTCATGAGTGATTCGTCGCCGATGGAAGGATCGACCTTCAAAAGACCGACCAAGCCGAAAATCATGACACACACGGTTTCGTACACAAGCTCTATCTTGATGTCGTGGTAGCGCTCGTATTCGGAAACAACCTTTTCACAGATGAAATTCGCCGTCTCTCTCACCGCTCGGACGTCGAAGGCGTCCCTTACGCCAAGCTCCTCGAGCACCGCAATCATCGGACGCGGACCGTTGGCATCATACAGGGTTCGTCGCAGCGTAGCGATGCATTCACGCAACGAGGCCGATGTATCGCCGAAATGGCGCGTCTCGTTCCAGACCGCGACGCTTTCCACGATATCCGCCACGTAATCGTCCAAAACGGCATCTATGACATCGCGCTTTCCGGAATAGTAGTAATAGAAAAGCTCTCGGGTAATGCCGGCTTCCGAGGCAATGTCTTTCACCGTTGTCGGCCCAACGCCGCGATGCTCGAACAAGCCTCGGGCGGCCTGCATTATATCCCCCGCACGTCCTTCGATGCGGCGAATTTCCGCACGGGCATCGCCATGTCTGCTCGACGTTGCGCCTGGTGAAACGAATCGCATATCGGCCTCCCTCCTTGCGGTATGACGGCATGTCCTCATACCGCGCTTTAACGCACAAAACGCCCGGTGAAAAACCGATCCAAGTCTGGTCCTGGGAAACCAAAGCCAAACTTACAAACGGGGGTTTCTCACACGGGCGTTTTCCTCATTATAGGAAGATTGTCCAATTGCACTGCGGTAAGCCATCAGGTACACAGAGTGGGCAGAGAGCCGTTACCGTTCCGACACGAAAACGTTACCGACCAGCCTAAATGAGCCAGAAATGTTTACGTTCGATGGTTATCTGTTATTACGCCTCATCGCGCGTGATGTCTAGATGTTCTCTTCGACAACCTTCTTGTACACAGACGTATCGGCGTACAACTCGTCTTTGACGGGATTGAGCTTGTTCTTGCGGATCTTATTGAACTGATACGCAGCCAACGCCACATTGCTTGCCAGGGCGATGAAGCTCACGACAAAAAATGCCGCCGGGTTATGCGTCGTGGGAATGGGAGCCAGCACGTCAGCGAACTGCGGCACGGTCATGACGAACATAATCCAGAGTGCAAGCGTCTGCGCGCGATGCTGCAGCCACGCGCCGCGCTTGATGAAAAACGTCGGGATGGTGCAGGAAAGCAGCAGCGCCAGACCACAGTAGGCGGAGTGGTCGGAGATGCAGTTGTAGGTGTACGCGAAATTCCAGAAGTCGTACGCGATGACCCAAGCCCAGATCATATCGGGCCAAATCATGTCGCGCGTTTTGTCCTTCGAGATAATGATACCGAACCATCCGCAGATGGTGACGATGTTCAGGATGCCGGCAATGCCGTTCATCACATTCCATGGGCCAGACATGGTCCAGAGATTCTCTACGTAACCGCCCTCCCACAGGCCCCAGCTAAACACCTGGAAATCGCGGATGACCGCTTCAGCGATGTTGATGGCCAGAATCAACGGCGGGAAGCACAGCGCCCATTTCTTCTCATAGAGATAATGGGTCTTGCCGTCGGCTCCTTTCCAGTGGACGAAACGAAGCGCCATAAAGCCCAGACAGCCCGCCAGCGCCGAATACGTCTTCACCCAGTTGAACCACGTGCCCGTGCCGTATTCGTTGCCAGGCGCCGCAGTTGTCGGCCATACGAACACAGTCAAAACGATGGGGACGATCGCGAAGAGCGTGATTCCTCCCCATTTGCTCGTGCGGCCGAATTCGTTAAAGGCCATGAGAGCGAACAGAACAAAGAGCCAAATGGCCCAATAGGACATGTCGCCCGCTTGATACAGGATTCCCATACAGACACCCTCCTTGCTTGCGGGGCGCATTTCCCCTTTGCACCCCTGATTGACACCGCAAGTATATGAAGCCCTGAACTGGGAGTCTTTACATAACGATATTGACTGTAAGCGCTTTTTCGAACGTATCGGAATATAGCGGAAGCTTCTTGAAAAAAGCGCGGCGCCCGATGCTCGCCCTCCAGCGGAAGACCTGCATGCGGGTCTTTAGCTACCTTTCAGCTTTGAAAGCGGCTATTTCGGCAAGAAATTCTTCGCCATACCGTTCAAGCTTCTTCTCGCCCACACCGCTGACCAATAAAAACGCTTCCGGCGTTGCGGGCATGCGTGCGCACATATCGCGCAGCGTTTTATCGGAGAAAACGATGTAGGGAGCAATGCCGTTCGCATCGGCGATGTTCTTGCGCAAGACGCGCAGCCTTTCGAAGAGCTCCTCTTCCCCACCGCCTGAAGCCCCGAACACGCCAGGCATCGCAGGCACACCGCCTGCGCCAGAGCCCCTGAACGAAGGGACGCCATCGAAAGGCGAACGCGACGCCTTCTTGCGAGGCCGGCGAATCTTCTTCATGGAAAACATGAAGCTTTCCTGTTCGGCCTCGAACGAACGCGCGCCCAAGCCCACGACGGGATACGTGCCGTCCGAGATATCGAGGATACCCGCCGCGGCAAGCAGCTCGATGACCTCTTTGACCTGCGCCGCCGAATCGGAAACCGTGTTATAGCACTGCAGCCGATCGAGCTCGCCTTCAATCACGCGCTGGCTGCGCGAGCCGCGCACAATATCGGCGATCATGCTCTTGCCGAAAGCACCCTGCACCTCTCGCACGCACAGCACGCACTGCTTTGCCGTGTCGGTGACGTCTATGGCATCGAAATCGCCCAGGCAGTTCGAACAGTTTCCGCACGACTCGGCAGACGAAGCGGACGCCGCGCCCGCTTCGTTGCGAGAGTCTTCCCCGAAGTAATCGAGAATATAGCGCCGGAGGCATCCCGTGGTGCGACAATACCCCACCATGCCGTCGAGCATGCGGCGTTGAGCCGACTTGACACGCTGCACCTCTTCTTCGGAAAGCTCGTCATTGCCCCCGCCCTCTTCGATGAAGTAACGGCACGTGGCAATATCGCCATCGCTCCAAAGAAGCAAGCATTCCGACGGTTCGCCGTCGCGGCCCGCGCGCCCAGCTTCCTGGTAATACGCCTCGATGCTTTTGGGCATGTTGTAGTGGATGACGTAGCGCACATTGGATTTGTCTATGCCCATGCCGAAGGCATTCGTGGCAACCATGACCAAAGCGTCGTCGTCGATGAAGCGGCGCTGGCTTTCCTGGCGATGCGCCGCCGGCATGCCCGCGTGATAGCGCGTTGCCGAAATCCCCTGCTGGCCAAGCCATTCCGTAAGAGCGTCGACATCCTTGCGTGTGGAGCAATAGATAATACCGCTTTCCCGCGGATGCTCGGCAACATAGCCCGCAATGCGCGCCCGTTTCTGCTTGGGCTCAAGACGTTCCACTCCGAAGCGAATATTGGGTCGGTCGAAACCCGTGACTATTTCCGCGGGGTCACGCAGGCCGAGAAGCGTGGTGATGTCGTTGCGCACGCGCTCAGTAGCAGTGGCAGTGAGCGCCACCACAACAGGTCGCTTTTCGAAAGACTCTATGAACTCACGAATGGCCAGATACGACGGGCGGAAATCCTGCCCCCATTGGGATACGCAATGGGCTTCGTCCACCGCAATCAAGGGCACTTCCACCTGCGAGACGAATTCCCTAAATACGGGGTCGGCAAGGCGTTCCGGCGCAACGTACATGATTTTATACGTTCCCTCTACGGCCCGCTTCATCACCGTGCGCTGCTGACCAGGAGTGAGCGTCGAATTAAGGTAGGATCCACGCACGCCCGCTTCAATAAGAGCGCGCACCTGATCGCCCATAAGCGACACGAGCGGAGAAACAACCAGGGCAAGGCCAGGCATGACAATGCCCGGGATCTGGTAGCACATAGATTTACCCGCACCCGTGGGCATGACGCCCAAGGCGTCGCGGCCTTGCAAGACGGACTCCACGATGAACTGCTGTCCGGCGCGAAAATCACGATACCCGAAATAACGCGTAAGCGCGGCACGGGCATCGTCCAAAGACGCTGAAGGCACTCCGTCAAAGTTCGCCGCGGAAAGACCGGATACAGCCGGCCTTGGTAACGAAGGGCGCACCGACGCTGACCCGGCAGAACATGACGAAGCCGAAGGGTGTAAAGCAGGCGCAGCGCCGGCAACAAGCGACGAAGCAGACGAAGGGTGCGCCCCTTCCACTTGCGTTGCGGAAGGGGCGCACACAGGAGCGCTCATGGGATAATTTCGGTTCATACAGTTCGTTTCCTACGATTCGAAGGCGCCCCGCTCTTTCCCCCATTCCTGCGACCCTAAGAGCCCGCCGCCTGTTCGTTCATTTCCTACGACTCGAAGAGTTCCGTCGCTCGCTTGAGCTGGTTGATGATATCAATATGCTGAGGACAGAGAGATTCGCACGTGCCGCATTCGATGCACTTAGAGGCCTCGTTGTTCGCATTCCAGACGTAGTTTTCCTTCGCGCGATGCATATCGCCGAACTTCGCCATGATATCGAGCGAATCCATGATGATGGGAATATGAATGCCTTGCGGACAGTCCTTCATGCAATAGCGACAGTCCGTGCACGGAACCGTCGGAATGGAAGAAAGCGTTACGCGGGCGCGGTCGATCGCGGCGGATTCTTCGTCGGTGAGGGGTTTCGCCGCCTTCATGGTGCGCAGGTTGTCTTGCATCTGATCCATAGTGCTCATGCCAGAAAGCACCGCAATGACGCCCGGCAAGGAAGCGCAGAAGCGCAGCGCCCAGGAAGCCATGGATGCTTCGGGGTCTTGCGCACGCAAGATCTCCTCGACTTGCGACGGCAGCTGCACGAGCGAACCGCCCTTCACGGGCTCCATGACAATCACGGGCAAACCGTGGGCACGCGCCACTTCGTAGCATTTGCGCGACTCGATGATGTCGCTTTCCCAGTCTGCGTAGTTGATCTGCAGTTGGACGAAATCCATGTTCGGATGCTCTTCAAGCAAGCGCTCGAGCACTTCGGCGCTATCGTGGAACGAAAAGCCGAGGTGCTTGATCAGGCCCTCTTCCTTTTTCTTCTGGGCGAAGTTCCACAGGTCGTAATCTTCGAACAACGGAGCGAATTCGTCCGTGAGCTGATGAAGCAGATAGTAGTCGAAATAACCCGCACCCGTGCGTTCGAGCGAGCGATTGAAAAACGCCTGGGCTTCTTCGAGGCTTTTAGCTGCCCATGCGGGCATTTTGGTGGCAAGTTGGAAGCTTTCACGCGGATAACGGTCGACCAGGGCTTCCTTCGCTGCAATTTCCGACGTGCCGCCATGGTAGGTAGGCGCCGTATCGAAATACGTAAAGCCCGCGTCCATAAACGCATCTACCAGCTTCTTGGTTTCCTCGATATCGTTGCCGCCCTCTTCGAGCTGAGGCAGACGCATCAAGCCGAAACCCAGCTGCGCGAAATCGTGATCGGTTCGAATATCCGACATGGCTCCCCCTTACCCAAGTGCATTTGCGCCACTCCAAAACGAATGCATCGTCGCAATGGCTGCATTTACGATGCCCCACTTAGATGCGCCCTATACCATGGTGCACCTGTATAAGGACGCCGCGTTTCTATTCGGCAACCGAACGGCGCACCCAGACCGCATACACGTCTAATTCGGCGACTGCCCGGCGCCTCGCGTTGCACACGCTATGTCGCAGGCGCCCATCCGACGCTTCTTCAAAGAATAAACCTCGCCGCCGCCTTCGTCACTCACCTTATGCAAATAAAGCGGCATTTCCGGTTGGAGCGGCATTAGCGTGGGAAAGTTTTGCCAGCCCCGAATCGGTCCGCTTGCCGCGCAATGCGGCTGAAAACCCTGCTATAAAGCGAAGCATGCCGACAAAACCGTTCCTTGGACCAGTTGCTACCTGCTGAGGTTCGTACGGGCGACACGGTGTTTAGTTTTCGAGACCGGGCCCTAACCCCGATTCTTCCGTTGCAAGAATTGTTGGAGGCTTCGCCGCGAAAACGCCATCATCCGTGGTCAAAGAGCATCTATTGGGAGAACGTTTAAGGCGCTCTACCCCGCTCGTGGTCAAAAAGAACGAATATGGGGACAGTTTGCGGAAGGTCGATAAGAAGGGCCAAAATTATCGAGCCTGTGACCTGGTGCTTTGCGAATCGCGACTCAAACCGTTTTCAGCAGAACGAACGCTTCGTCGAACACGCGCCGTAAACGGTCGCTTTTGACTCTCGAACGGTAAGCAAAATTCCCCATAACGACCCCGTTTGACCACAGAGCAACTGCGGCGCGGTATGGAACCGGTCAAGACCGGGATAAACCCGGCCTTTCCGCCTATCACATCGCCTTTGCCGCCTGACGCGCGGCCCTTACGCCTGACGCATGAGCTTTTCCGTCTGACGCGCGACCCTTTCGTCTACTGCATCACCTTGTCCATCAGCTCGTCGTAGGTGCTCACGAAGTCGTAACGAACCTCGCCTTCGCCAAGCTGCTCGAAAAGCTTACGCGCGCATTTAATCTTGGCATCTTCTGCGCCTTTCAAGTTCAACGTTTGCATAGAGCCCTTCGTCTCGGCAACGAAATAAATATGCTTCACAACGCCCTTGTTGAATGCGATAGCCCAGTCGGGCGCGTATTCTCCCACAGGAGTAGGAATGGCAAACGAACGCGGCAAGTGCGCAAACACGCATACTTCGCTGGAGTCTTCCAAGTCTTGCGCGAACTTGCGCTCCGTGTCGCTGTCGAGCACCGTCCAATCTTGTACGCCCTTCTTCGACGTAGGCAGCACGCGACTCAAGCTTTCAGGCATGTCTTCGGTGAAAATCTCCGCCGCGTCATACTCGCCCACCACGCGGTTGTAGCAAATATGTTCTACCACCATACGCGCTTTTTCATCCACGATAAGTGCAGCCGCTTTTACAATGAACTCTTCCGGGTTCACGCGAAACATAGCGAAACGATCGGGCGCAATGTCGGACAAAATAGCGGCCGCGCTTCTGCGGGTGATGCAGGCTTTACTCGCAACTTCGCCCACCAAATCATACGCAGCCACCGAAACCTCATCGCCTTTAACCTCGAGCGTCTTGGTTTCCACAGCTTTGAAGCCTTCGAGAGCCTCAATTTGCTCGCGCGTTGTTTCGTCGCGTTGCCCACCCCGCTTCAGGCGATACCTTGGCGTAGACACCGACAAGTTGGCATTGATGCTTTTCACGGCATTACGACGAAGCTCAGCGGAATCGAACTCCACGCTATACGCGTGCTTGTGGTTGATGCGCGCCCACAACTCCTGAAATTCCTTTTTTCGGAAGTTGTCGTTGAGTCTGTTGCTCGGCACCTTGGTGCCGAAGCCGTTGTCGTAGCGAACCGCGGCCCCGGAGTCTTCTACGCTGTTCACAATGCGTGCAATGTCTTTCGCGAAGCCGTACAAATGCTCAGGCATATCCGAGTCGGGAATGGCATAAAGAACTTGCTCCGTGATTTCGCCAGCAGACATGCCGTCCGGACCGATGAGCCTGTTGGCTTGCAGCGCATAGACGATTTGCTCGGCATCCGTCTTCGTGAGCGTGTACTCATTCACGCCATCTTGCACCAACGCATTGGCAAACAGGTTGACGTCCACCTTTTTCGGACGCGTACGAAGCTCGTCTTTGGTCTCGCTCTGAAGCGACTTCACGAAACTGTCGTAGCCCTCGGACGCAATAACGGTCAGCAAGTTCACAGCATGGACGCCGTCACGTCCAAGGAACACCTCATCCTGGCGCGTACCATCCTGGTTCACGCACAGACGCAAACCGCGGCCCACCTCTTGGCGTTTACTGATATCGGAATCGCCTGAACTTTTGAGCGTGCAAATCTGGAATACGTTAGGGTTGTCCCAACCTTCGCGCAATGCCGAATGCGAGAAGATGAAACGGCACGGCTCCTCGAAAGACAGCAGGCGTTCTTTATCTTTCAAAATAAGGTCGTAGGCGCTCACGTCCTCGGAGAATTCGCTGCCGCGCTTCACTTCGCTATCCACCGAGCGCTTCGTTTTCTTGTCAATCGAGAAATAGCCCTCGTGGACTTTCCGGTTAAGCGAGTCGCGCAGATAGTCCATATAGCCAGAATCGCACGCATCGGCAAGTTTCAACTCCGCCAAACGTCCCTCGACTGCATGCTTGTATTCTTCTTCGAAGATTCGTCCGTACTCGCCCACGCCCTCGGACCCGTCTTCCTCGTAGACACGGTACTTGGCCACTTCATCGATGAAGAAAAGGCTCAGGCACTTGATACCCTGGCGATACAGCACTTCCTCCTTCTGAAGATGCGAGAGAATGGTTTCGCGAATCTGGATGCGGCGAAGGTCCTCTTCTGAAGAATCATTGGCAACCTGACCGCGATACAGCTTGTTATGGTTGTCGAATTCGACGTATCCCGCCTGCCCATTCTGATCGGGCACGATGCGCAGAATCTTGAACCCGTTTGCATAAGCCTCAAGCTCGCCGGATGCCTGATAGATGTTATCAAGCTCGTCGAAAGTGCGAACCACACGCCCAAGCTTTCCGCTTTTCAGCTGGCGCGTGAACTCAATTATGGCGCGCGGCGGCTTGCTGGGACTCACCTTGATATCTTGCAGATACACATAGCCGTCAGTGCCGCGCATGCCCACCATCTCGATGCCCTTCACTTCGATGCGCTTGACCAGGCGTTCGTTATAAGCATCGAGCGGGTCAAGTTCGTACACGGCATTGTGCCGATCTTTATGCGTGGCGGAATAGTTGAGCGAGAACAACGGCTTGAAGCGCTGCATGGCCTTGCGCGTGGCGCTACCCTTCTTGCCCATCTTCTGCGGTTCATCGATGATGAGAATGGGGTTCGTGGCCGAAATCACGTCGATAGGGCGGCGGCTACCGAAATCGTCGCGCTCGGAGAACATAATGAGCGCCTCTTTGCTCTTGCCGCCCTCTTTCAACGACTTGTTAAACGCCTGCATGTTGATGACCATGACTGAAATATCCGCACGGCTGGCAAACGAGTCTATTTCGGTCAAACGGCTTGAATCGTACACGAACGGCCACAAGCTTTTGCCGTACTGTTCATGAAAATGTTTCTTCGTGATTTCGAGAGATTTCGCAACGCCTTCGCGAATGGCGACGCTCGGCACCACGATGATGAACTTCGACCAGCCGTAGCGCGCATTGAGCTCGAACATGGTCTTGGTATACACGTACGTTTTGCCCGTGCCTGTTTCCATTTCCACGTCAAGTTCCACTGCGCCCAGATCATGATGCAGCTCCTTCGAAAGAACCACTCCGTTCCTTCGCTGCATCTTCTTCACGTTGGCAAGAAGCTCTTCGGGGCCCAGGCGCAGCGGCGCATTGCGAAAGCCCGTGCCATCGTCCGTCGCAACCCCGTCATTTGTCTCGATGGCGCCCATGGTGGTCTGACCGTGCTTATTCACGTTGCCCGTGCCTATGTCGCGCACATACGACAACGCATCGATTTTAGGCTGTCCGTCGAACACCTTCACCACGGCATCAGCCGCACGCGTTTGGTAATCGAGAACGGTAAATTTGAATTCCATAGGGACACCTATCTAACTACGAAAACCATTGAGTACAATGGAAACAATGGCACAGCAAAGCAATGGAGGTTGTTTTCATGATGTGGTCATACGCAATACTCCCCGATGGAACGCATATCGCATATTCCGACCTGCAAGGCGATGGGACGCTCCGCATTGCCGTGGAACGCTCGCGTGACTGGGGCTTCGATTCCGCCTGCTGCACCATGCCGGCATATCGCTGGTCCGACATCGACGGATTCACCGATGCCGAAATTGCCGAACTTGACAGCTTCCTGCGCAACAACGCGCCGCTTATCTTCGAGCTTGCCGAAGCACCCGCCGACGAAAGGCTGACCGCATAATGCCGAAAGTCCTCATCATCGGTCAGTACGTCCTGTTCTTCTGGATGGGAGAAAACGGCGAACCCGTCCATATCCACATATCCGTCAAACGCGCCGAACCTAACGCCACCAAATTCTGGCTGCTTTCCAACGGAGGATGCCGCCTGGCAAACAACAACAGCGGCATCCCCGATAAAGACCTCAGGAAACTTGCAAAAGCCATCACCCTCAACCATGCGCTTATCTGCGACGCATGGGTTAAAGCATTCGGCTCCGACAACTTGACGTTTATCGACTAACCCCGACACGCGCTACACCACCCTGGTTTCGGTTTCTGGGCTGAGCGTTTTGAATATTTCCTCAAAGTTGGCAAGGGCGTCATCGCCGACGAAAGACGCATCACGCAGCACGGCACGCGAAGGTTCTCGCTCGGCCATGGCGCGAATGACATCTTCGGAAACTTCGCGGTCGAAGCACGCAAGCAATGCGTCATCATCGACGGAATAAACCGCTTTGCCGCAGATATCGAGCTTCTCAACGCTTGCGGTGTAGGGAATCTGAAACTGCGGGAACAGCTGGAAGAGGATATCTTCGGGCGTGCGATCGGTCTTGAGATTGTCTGCCAGGCCAGAAAGCTGATCCTGTTGGATAGCATCGGGTGTACGTTTCACGTCTTCAAAGTTGGACGAGTCAATCTTGAGCACACGGAAGCCGATATCGGGAACCTTCTTAGGCTCTTCGCCGAGCTTGAGCTGCGCGTTGGAATCTTCCACCTCGGCCGCGATCTTGGCACCCGCGCGACGGATGCGCTCTTTGCCGATTTCGCAGATGTTCTTGTAGCCGGCTTTGGCAGCTTCCTTTTTCTCGTCGCACACCTCGGGCAGCTGCACCATGATGAACTTGCGATTGCCACCATCCTCGGCATTGAGCTGCATCACAGCATGCGCAGTTGTGGCGGAGCCGGAGAAAAAGTCAAGGACGATGGAGTCTTGTTCGCATCCTAGCTTCAAAAACTCCTTCACATACCCAACCGGTTTTGGATTATCGAATATGGCCAAGTTTCCAAGAATGTCACGCATTTCAGTTGAACCTTGGGTATTAAGGGGCACGAAATCCCAAAGCGATGTGTACGTCACCCCATCTTTGACATCGCATAAAAAGCGCTTTAGTTTCGGGCGACCTTTTCCGTCTTTACCAAAATAAATCTCACCATCGGCCAGAAGAGACGACATAGTTTCCCTATTGAAACGCCAATTTCCACCATGAGGCGGATAATGCTCCTCGCCAGTATTTGGATTCACTATTGCATAGTTCAAAGATTCGACATATCTGCCACCCTTAACATTGGCCGACAAGTCGCCAGATGCCCATGGTCCTTTCGGATGGTTGTCTGGATTTTTGTATACAGACAGCTGCTCAGCGCTTCTTTCTCGAAGATTGAGAGCGACCGACAGTTTATCCTTCGCGTAAATCAAAGCATACTCGTGAGCGGCGCCGATGACTTGATCATTCGGAGGAGTGCTTCTTTTTTTCCAAATAACCTGGACAAGAAAGTTTCTCGCCCCAAATACCTCATCACAAATAAACCGAGCATTTCTGGCCTCATTATCATCAATGCTGACAACAATTAGGCCCTCCATTTCAAGCATGTCCCTGGCAAGGGAAACCCTGGAACGCATCATGCTGCACCAGTCGGAATGAAACCGCCCTCTCGATTCCTTGTTTTCGAAATAATCACCGACAATGATATTACCCTGGCCATCCCGAGCTGCCGACATTAGGCCCTCGGCGGATTGAGACCGAGTAAAGCAGTCCCCATATATGAAGTCCTTACCCGTGTTATACGGCGGGTCGATGTAAATCATCTTGATCTTGCCGGCATATGTTTCGCGCAGGATTTTCAGGGCGTCGAGGTTGTCACCCTCGATGTAGAGGTTCTCCGTGGTATCCCAGTTCACGCTTTCTTCAGGGCATGGGCGCATGGTTTTACTGATGGGACGAATCGCCTCAGCACGGGCGCGCTGCTTACCAGGCCAGGTGAACTGATAGCGCTCGCGTTTATTCTCGGCAATGTCGCCCACATGGGCTTTAAGCGCTTCAACGTCGATGCTGTGGCGAACGTTGCCATCCTCGTCCAGCACCTCGGTCACAATGTCGGGAAACAACTCCGCCAACTTGGCGGCGTTTTCTGCAGCAATGTCCGCCGTAGCAAGATCGACTTTTTCCATAGCTATTCCCCTTTCAGAACGCGAAGCTCGGCCAAGGCCTGCTTGTACGTTCTGAAAGCAGCGTTACGCTTGGCAGGCTGGACCTCCTTCGCATATTTCCGCTTGAGCTTGATAGCCTCGGCCTCAAGCTCGGCAATTCGTTCTTCTTGAGCCATACGCGCATCGACGTCTTCGACTTCCACATCGTCGAACAGCACCTGTGCACACAGGCCATCCCACACCTCGGCAAGCGAGGCGCCTCTCAACTCGATATTCAGTTGTCCTTCGGCGATCCATCGCTCGCTGACACGCAGCCCGTCACGCACCACGACAAGACGCGCGCGACCCTCGCAACAGCACACCACAAGCATCTTGCGCGGCACCGCCGATGCAATGGCGTCGAGGGCTTTGCGAGGCAGTTCGTCCGTCTTGAGCGCAATGCGCAGAACCGAGATTTCCTCTATGCTTCCACTGGTAGGAATGCCGCATGTCGCCTCCTTGATAGAAGCAACCACGCGCAGCTCTTCAATACCGTGAACGAACTCGTCCTTCACTGGTGCAGCAAGCGATAACCGCTGATAGAAAGCGTTTTTCGGCAGCAGCTGATCGACCGCCACCGTGCTTGGCAGACCGTACATCTACCTCACCACCAAAAAGCACACGAGCTCGAAATCGTCGAGCCCCGCCACGTCGTTTTCCAAGAAACTCGTAGTACCTGCACTGAAGAAACTGTCGACATCGGCTTCGCGCTTTTCGCTCACCATAGACAGCACGGCCGCTTCGAGCAGCTTCGATGCATGGCCCATGTCGCGTCCGTCTTTGGTAGCGCGGTTGTATGCACGGCAGAGTTTGGTATCGGGCTCGGACTTGCCGCGGCACAAACGACGCATGGCATCGAGGGTTTCTTTGGGATCGAGATAACCATGCAGCGTTTCGCCATCGTCTTTCACATACACCAGGTAAAACGGATGCACGGGATTGCGCATCGCGGCGTCGAGTTCTTGATTGACGTTGCGCAGCACGAAAACGATGCCCGGCTCGTCGCCCGCCACCACGGCATTGATGCCTGCAGGAACGCGTTCAATGCTCGGATTCGCCTCGTAATACGCCACGAGGTCCATACGGAAATCGTTCAGGCCCAAATCGGTGATGGAAACGCCGCCCGCAACGTCCTCGAGGTCCACCACCTCGCTTTGCATCTGCTCGAGCTGCGCACGACGGTATTCAAGATCGCCCTTTTCGCCCTCGTTGATATAGTCGTCATCGCCCGTGGAAGCCATAACCGTGGCATGCATGCGGTTTTCGACGCGTTCCTTCAAATTGATGTACTTATCCAACGCGACATTGGGCCAGTAGTTCACCAGCTGAATAACATCATTTTTCGACCCGATGCGGTCCACGCGCCCGAAGCGCTGAACCACGCGCACCGGGTTCCAGTGGATATCGTAATTCACCAAGAAATCGCCGTCTTGCAGGTTCTGGCCTTCGGAAATGCAATCCGTAGCAATAAGCAGGTCGATATCTTTGCCCGCCAGGCGCGCATACGCTTTATCGCGCTCCTTCGACACGGGGCTGAAACACGTTAGCACTTCGGACAAATCGCCGCGCACGCCCGCAACCGTGGTTTTGCAGCCGCTTGTTCCCGTAACCTCGGCCATGCCCAGCCCGAGCTCGGCCGCCAAGGGTTTCAGCTGTTCGTACAGGTAATCGGCCGTGTCGGCAAACGCCGTGAACACGATGATTTTCTTATTTCCCTCATTAAGCGGATGGGCAACCTTGTCGGAAATGACGCGCTTGAGGTCGACCAGCTTGGCATCGCGGCTTGCATCGATATCCTCGACCAAGCCCAACAGCTCGACAACGATTGCCACGTCGAATGCGATATCGCGCTCCCACGACACCCAGTCCATATCGCGCAGGTCATACGGCGCCTTTTTGCTGCCTACCATGAACTCGATTGCATCGGCATCGTCGAAGTCGAAGTCGTAATCCGAACTTTGCAACTCTGGCACGCTTCGGCCCTTCGCAGCATTCGCCTTAAACGCGGCGATGGCATCGAGAGTGCTATTCATGCCCGCCAGAACGCGCTCGAGCGTCAAGCGAAACGACGCGACGGAACTTTCGAGGCGCTTGAGCAAATTGGCCGCCATCAAACGTTGCACGCCGCGTTCGCGCCCCTCGACCGAAAGGTTGCCGCCTTGCTGGACATATTTATGGCGCTTGCTCGGCTGCACATATTTGATCGGAACGTAGATGGAAAGCTCCAACGCATACAGACGGTCGGCAATGCGGTCATACGTCGCCGCCCCTTCCTGCACGGAAAGGTCGGGGCGACGCGAAACGGGCTTGTTACGACGCGGGAACGGCTCTATCGCGCTCGCATCGTAGTAACGTTGAATATGGCTGCGCGAACGCGCCACCGTCACCTGGTCGAGCACGCGGAAGAAATCCATGTCGAGACTGGCGGTAAGCGCCTCGGTTGTTCGCTTATCGGCATCGAGCTCTTGCCATTCGTTGAACGCTTTCTGCGCATGACGAAAGACGTTTTCGATATTGGTATCAAGTCCAAGGCGTTCGGACCACGCGCTCGAGTCGCCCTGGTACGCCAGCGCCAACTGATTGCGCAGGTCGCGAAAACGATTGTTCACCGGCGTGGCGGAAAGCATCAACACCTTGGTGGGTACGCCGTCGCGCACCACTCTGTTGAGCAGGCGCTGATAGCGGTTCTCTTTGATCTCCTCGCCGTCTTTGGGCGCTTTGGCGGAATCGTCGCCATTGCGGAAATTATGGCTCTCATCGATGACAACCAGGTCGTATGCGCCCCAGTTGATGGTTTCAAGGTCGAGGCCTGTTGCCGATGTGCCACGTTCGCGCGAAAGGTCGGTATGGTAAAGCACGTCGTAGCGCAGGCGGTCTTCGGCTATGGGGTTGTTACGTTGGTTGTTGCGATACATCAGCCAGTTGTCGCCGAGCTTCTTGGGACACAGCACCAAGACGTTGCGGTTTAGGCTTTCGTAGTATTTCACCACGGCCAACGCAGTGAAGGTTTTGCCCAGACCAACCGAATCGGCCAGGATGCAGCCGTTGTAGGTTTGCAACTTGTTGACAATGGCAAGCACGGCATCGCGCTGGAAGTCGTAGAGCAAGTTCCAAATCTTGCTCTCGCGAAAGCCGACGCCTTCCTTAGGAAGCTCATCCGCTGTGATATCGCAAGAACTCGTGGAAGATGCGATAAAGCGCCGCATAATACACCAGCTCGGGCGGGTTTTCGCGATACATCTGTGCGATGTTGTCCACCAAGGCATCGGTGACATCGTCAAGGTCCTCGGAATTCCATGCCTGCTCGAACGTCTTCAGCAGCTGGCAAGACGGCGAGGTTTCCTGGCGCACGATGGCACTGTACGAATCGGCGGAGCGCTCCACTCCAAGATCGACGGTCGTGAACCCGTTGATGGGAAGATACGACACCGTATCGGCCACGCCGCAAGAATCCGTCACTTCCGCAGTAAGCGCAGGCGGCAGCGATGCAGCATTGCGAAACGACTTGAAGCGAGCCTTCCTTCTTATCCAGTTAGCACATTCGGTTGCCACGGCCTTCTGCGTAAGTTCATTGCGCAGACGAATTTCCAGGTCAGTGCCGCCAACGCTACGTTCGCGATCGAGCCGTGGAATATAGAATTCGTGCTGTTCTTTGGCGTGACGTTCTTTAAGAAACGCAGGCGAAGTGAAAATAAACCTGAACTCGTCGATGCTTTCCAGCTGCTCACGCAGTTCGCGATATGCGTACATGGAAAACACCGACGAAGCGATGGAAACACTACCGCCTTCTTTCAAGACGGCAACAAGGTCATCTTTAAGGATATGCGTGCGATTATCGAAGAATCCGGACTGCATGAGCTATGCACCAGCCCGAATCGCAGACGTGCGCAGGTTCTCAGCGACATTTTCTTGCAAGCATCGGCGAGCATGCACGAAAAGCTCGTGTGCGCATTCGTCAATCGCTACATCGCATATGTCATGCTTCTGGGAGAAGCGCCCCGCGTTGAACGCCCCCCCCCCGGAATATACTCCGAGGTCCAGCATTTATAACTCCTTGGTAATCGCCCCGATAGCCGCGCGAATTATCGCATGTGGCCATCGGGGGTCATGCATGAATCGAGAGCCGATCCAGTTTTACACGTTGAACTTGAAGTGCATGACATCGCCGTCTTGCACCACGTATTCCTTGCCTTCCTGGCGTAGCTTGCCCGCTTCGCGGCAGCCCTTTTCGCCATTGAGAGCAACGTAGTCCTCGAAGCTTGCAGTTTCGGCTTTGATGAAACCGCGCTCAAAATCGGAGTGGATAACGCCCGCAGCCTGCGGCGCCTTCGCGCCAATGGGAATGGTCCAGGCGCGCGTCTCGGTTTCGCCGCTGGTGAAATAGCTCTGAAGACCCAGCAGCTTGTATGCTTCGCGAATCAAGCGTGCAAGGCCGCTTTCGGAAAGGCCCAGCTCCTCCATGAACATCTTGGCGTCTTCGGCGTCGAGCTCGGCCAGGTCGGCCTCGGTCTTTGCGCAGATGGGCACGGGAATCTGGCCGTCAATCTCAGGCAGTTCAGCATCGAGCTGGTCTTCGTCCACATTGGCAATATAGAGCATGGGCTTGCAGGTGAGCAGGCACAAATCCTTGACCGCCGCGAGCTCTTCGTCGGAAAGACCCAGCGTCAACACGCGATGGCCTTCGTTGAGTCCCTCGAGCACCTTCTTGGCGGTTTCGAACTTGAACACGGCGGTTTTGTCGCGCTTGGATTCTTTCTCCAAACGAGGCAAAGCCTTCTCAACCGTGGCAATATCAGCCAGCACAAGCTCGGTCTTGATGGTTTCCACGTCAGACTGAGGATCAACCTTCTTAGACACGTGCTCGACGTTAGGGTCGCTGAAGAAGCGTACAACTTCGCAGATAGCATCGGTCTCGCGAATATTGGCAAGGAACTTATTGCCCAGGCCCTCGCCTTGGCTAGCGCCTGCAACCAGACCTGCGATATCGACGAATTCCACCGTGGCCGGCACAATCTTGGCCGGATTGTCGATCTTCGCCAGCGCGTCCAGACGATCGTCGGGCACCGGAACCAGACCCACATTAGGCTCGATCGTGGCAAAGGGATAATTGGCGGCAAAACCGCTCTTTTTCGTAAGCGCGGTAAACAGCGAAGACTTGCCGACGTTAGGCAGGCCCACAATACCGATGGAAAGCGACATCTGATGTACTCCTTGAAGCAGCATAAGCGACGAATAAACGTAACGCTCATCATACCAAACGATGCAATAGCAAACAAAAAGCCCGCACCCAAAACAGGATGCGGGCATAAGCAAAGCCCAAGCGAGCAGGGTCGCAGTCGGAATCGCTCGCCCAAAGGGCCAAGCGAACAGGGGCCCGCCGCGCGCAGCTCCACACGAGCCGAACAACACTGAATGCGCCGTTCGTACGAGGCAGAGCTGCGTGAACACGGCAGACCCCTGCGAGCGCTACATGGAGAACAACCCCAGCGTCTGCGCAACGTAGGCGACAAGAATCACAACCAGAACCACCGGCGCGATGTATTTCACCATGACGGTCCACACACCCGCCAGCTTGAACTTGGCGGATTCGCGAACTTCGTCGATAACCACCTTGGGCCCGATGATCCAGCCTACGAAGATGCACGTCAGAAGCGCCGCGATAGGCATCATCACCGAGTTGGAAATGAAGTCGAGGAAGTCGAGGATCGAAGAGCCTTCGCCCATAGGCTGAATGAACGAAAGCGAGCTGTAGCCCATGTTCACAATGATGCCCATGACCGTGATGAACGCGATCACAATCACCAAAGCACGACGACGCGTGCACTTTGTTCCGTCGGCAATGATGGACGTGCAGGTTTCAACTAGAGAGATCGAGCTGGTCAGAGCTGCAAAAAGCACCAGAACGAAGAAGACGAAGCCCAGCACGGTTGCCATGCCGCCCATGTTCTCAAACACCTGCGGCAGAATGATGAACATCAGCGACGGGCCGGAATTCTCCGCAACGGCCTCGCCCGAACCCAGGGCGGCAAAGGTTGCAGGGATAATCATGAGACCCGCAAGCAGGGAAACGCCAAACGTGGTGCCCGCTATCTGCGTGACGCTGGAAGTGAGCTTGGTGGACTTCTTCAGATACGAACCGTACGTCACCATGATGCCCATGGCCAGCGACAGCGTGAAGAACGTCTGGCCGAGCGCCGCGATGATCAACTCGGGAGAAAGAGCGCTCAAATCCGGCAGCAGGTAGAACGCCAGACCGTCCATGGCGCCGGGCAGCGTGAGCGCGTAGATGGCAACCGCAGCGGCCATGACGATAAGCAGCGGCATCATGACGAGGTTCGCCTTCTCGATACCCTTGTTCACGCCCAAGGCGACAACCAAATAAGTCAGCGCCATGAAGACCAGCATGAACGCCATGCTCTCCGAACCGCTGGAGATAAACGCGCTGAAGAAATCTCCGCCATCGGCCAAAGCCGCGGGGCCTTCGACCGCATAACCCACCATGTACTTGGTGACCCAGCCGCCAATGACGCAGTAATACGGCACGATGATGAAGGGAACCGCCGACATCAACACACCAATGAAGGAGTACTTCTTACCGAAAGCCTTGAAGGCGCCGATGGAGCTCTGACCGGTCTTGCGACCAAGGGCCGTCTCAAGAAGCAGCAGCGCCAAGCCGATCGTGAACACGAAGACGAGGTACACGAACAAAAAGGTACCGCCGCCATATTTTGCCGCCAAGTACGGGAAGCGCCACATGCTGCCCAAGCCCACCGCCGAAGCGGCTGCAGCCAGGACGAATGCGAGCTTGCCAGACCACGACGCACGAGCCGGAGTAGTGGAATCCGCCATAGCCCTTTCCTTTCAATACAGGCGGGCGCATGCCCGCAACCGATGCAAAAAACGGGCTGATAGCAAAATGGCTCGCACATTCTTGCTGTTGGATGTGCGAACCTTTTAACGAAACAACCCGTTTCATGGATATAGCGCTCTATTGTACCGTAGCGACTCGGTTTCGATAAGGAGAAATTCACTCAGGAAAGTGAGCGGTAACCAGGCGGAAACAGAGACCTATAAACTCGAAGAAGCCCACGGGTGCAAGGACGCAATTCACCTTGCAGCCATTCCGTTTCGGCGCCGCTTCCGTCCCTGCGCGTTAGCGCCGTTCGTCTTCGACGTACGGCTCATACCCCACGCGCCAGAACGTCAGGCCTGCGGCAGGGGCGTTCTGGCCCGCTGCGGAACGATTACGAGCCTGGAGCACTTCGTCGATCCAGGCGACGGAACGCTTGCCTCTGCCCACTTCAACGAGCGTGCCCACCATCGTACGAACCATGGAATGCAAAAACGCGTTGCCTACTACGCGCACCGTAATCACCGGCGTGCCCGCAAGCACTTCTTCGTAAACGCTGCACGTCATGACATTGCGACACGTAGAACGCCCATCTGCTTCAATGATATGGGCGGACGCCGCCATGCAGAAACTCTTGAAGTCATGCTCGCCCACAAAGCGTGCCGCCGCTTGGTTCATGGCATCAACATCAAGCGAAAGACCGCCCAGATGCCACACAAGAGGCATGATCAAGACCGGCCGCGCACTCTGCGTACAGATGTGATAGTGGTATTCGCGCCACTGCGCATCGAAGCGTGCGCTGAACCCCTCCGCTTTCTCCTCTGCGGCGGAAATGGAAATAGCCTCGTCAACCAATGCGTTCATCGAGCGCTGCAGCGACCGCAACGACTTTGCCTGCAGTTCTTCTTCGGAGATATCGAAGCTGACAACCTGCCCGAGCGCATGTACGCCCGCATCCGTGCGACCGGCGCAGACCGTCTTTACCTCACGACGGTACAACAGCGATAACGCCTGTTCGAGCTCTCCCTGCACGGTTTTCACATGGTCTTCTGCCTGGCGGGCGAACCCCGCGAAGGGTTCGCCGTTGTACGCCACGGTAAGGGCAATCGTAGGCATTGCTCTAGCTCGCTTTCCAAACAGGACGGCCAAACAGGTCGAGAATCTCCGAATACAGAAGATTGTTCGTCACATCGACCGTGAAAGGAAGCTCGGCACGGAACTTCCTACCGTCCGCCTGCTGGACCTTCAACACCACGGCATCGCGACCGGGATGGCTGCGAAGGATCTGCTGCAGCTGCGCAGACGTGGCTGCGTTGAAGTCGGAGGAATTCAGCTTGATCTCAAGATGGCTCGGACCGGCATTGGCCTCATCAAGCTCCAAACGCTCCACCTCGAACGCCATGATCTGGTCGCCGCGCTCCGAATGCTCGAACTTGCCCTTGATCTTCACGATGGCGTCTTCCTGCAGCGCATCCTGGAAATCGTCGTACTTGAAGCACACACCTTCAACATGCCCCGTCGTGTCTTCGAGCACGAAGTTGGCCATCTTCTTGCCCTTCTTCGTAAGCTTCACGCCCACGCTGGTGATCAGACCGGCGAAAATAGCACTAGGGATATCGCCCTTGTGCTCCGCCAAATCTCCCAGATGGAACTTGGTTATGCGACGCAGCGCACCCTCGAACGGACGAAGCGGATGGTCTGAAACGTAGATCTTCAGAATCTCCTTCTCGTAGGCAAGCAGCGTACGCTTGTCCCATTCGACGCCATCCGCAGGAGGAATATCCTCCTCAAAGCCGCTGTCTTCCACATCGGCGAACATGTCGAACATGCTCACCTGGCCGGCATCGCGGTCGCGCTGACGCTTGGACGCGCTCTCAAGAAGCGGCGTTTCCTCAATGAAATACATGAGCTGCTTGCGCGTATAACCCGTGCTGTCGAACGCGCCCGCCTTGATAAGCGCCTCGAGCGTTTTACGGTTGTAGCACTTCGTATCCAGACGATTCACGAAATCGTGCAGACTGGTGTAAGGGCCGTTCGCATTGCGCTCTGTGATGATGGCCTCGGCCACCGCGCCGCCAACACCGCGCACACCTGCCAGACCGAAGCGGATTCCTTCGTCAAGCGGCGTGAACTCGAGGTTGGACGAATTGATGTCAGGCGGCAGAACGGGAATGTTGCTATGCGTGCAGCTGGCGATGTATTTAATCAGCTTGTCCGCATTGCCCATATAGCTGGAAAGCACCGCAGCCATGTATTCGTGCGGGTAGTATGCCTTCAGATACGCCGTGCGCATAACCAGAATGGCATACGCCGCAGAATGCGATTTGTTGAACGCATACTTCGCGAATTTCTCCGCGTCTTCCCAGATTTTCTCGGCGATTTCCAGCGAATAGCCGTTTTCCACCGCGCCGTTGCACCAGTCATCCTTGAGCTTCATCATGACGTCGAGCTTTTTCTTGCCCATTGCCTTACGAAGCTTGTCGGCTTTACCGGCCGAAAAACCGCTCATAACCATGGAAATCTGCATGATCTGCTCTTGGTAGACCATGGTGCCGTACGTTTCCTCGAGAAGAGGACGCAGGCGATCGTCGTAGTAATGAACGGGCGTCTTGCCGCTTGCAACCTTGATGTAGTCTTCGACCATGCCGGACTCCAACGGGCCCGGACGGTTCAAAGCAATTGATGCCACGACGTCGGAAAAGCGCTTGGGTGGGAGACGTGCGAACAGGCCCACGTAGAGCGAACCCTCTACCTGGAACAAGCCGTCCATGTTGCCGGACTGCATGAGCTCGAACGCCTTTTCGTCCTCCGTAGGAATTTCCTCGGGGATGATTTCTACGCCGAAGCGGTCTTTGATGTTACGACATGCGCGAGAAAGCACGCCCAGCGTGCGCAGGCCCAAGAAGTCCATCTTGAGCAGGCCCAAATCGGGCGTGTAATGACCGTCGTACTGGGTGATGATGCCGCCACCTTTGGTGTCGCGCTTCATGGGGACGTGATCGGCCATGGGGTCGCGGCAGATGATCGTGGCGCATGCATGCACGCCCTCGCCGCGGACGTTGCCTTCGATGGAACGCGCCGCGTCAATGACCTCGCGCGATTCGGGTTCGGTATCGTAGGCCTTTTTGAAATCAGGGTTGGTGGCAAGCGCCTTGTCGATGGTGATGCCCAGCTCTTCACCGACCATCTTGCACAGGCGGTCGCCCACGCCGTAAGGGTGGCCCAGCACGCGCGCGGCGTCGCGGATGGCATTTTTCGCCTGCAGTTTGCCGAACGTGATAACGCCGGAAACGTGGTCTTCGCCGTAGACGTCTTTGATGTGCTCAATGACTTCCTGGCGACGCTCGTCCTCAAAGTCGACGTCGATATCGGGCATCTCAACACGCTCGGGCGACAGAAATCGCTCGAACAGCAGGCCGTTGGAAAGCGGATCGAGGTCGGTGATGCCCATGGCATACGCCACGATGGCACCTGCCGCAGAACCACGACCCGGTCCTACGCCGATTCCCTGGCTTCGCGCCCATTCGATGTACTCCTGCACAATGAGGAAGTAGGCGGGAAATCCCTGCTGGATGATGACGCTCATCTCGTAGTCGGCACGCTCCTGCACCTCGGAAGGCACGGGCGTTCCGTAGCGTTTTTCAAGACCCTCGTTCACGCGCTTGCGAAACCAGCTTTCCTCGGTTTCGCCTTCGGGCAAGGGGAAACGCGGAAGAATGGAGTCGCGTTCCAGCTCAACGTTGCACTTTTCCGCCAATTCAACGGTGTTGTCGCACGCCTCGGGAAAATCGCGCATGACCTCGCGCATTTCCTCCTCGGTCTTCATATAGAACTCGTCGTTTTCGAAGCGCATGCGGTTTTCGTCGTCCATGTTGGATCCGGTGCCGATGCACAGCATGATGTCCTGCGCACGGGCGTCTTCGCGCGTCAGGTAATGGAAGTCGTTGGTGGCGATGGTCTTCAAGCCCAAATCGTTGGCGATTTTCACCAATTCGACGTTCATCTCGTGCTGAGTCATACCGCCGTTGGTGGTGATGCCATGGTCTTGCAACTCTAGATAGAAATCGCCGGGAGCATACAAATCAGCGAATTTACGCGCCCACTTGCGTGCGCCCTCATAATCGCGCGCGTCAATGTAGCGAGGGATAATGCCCGCAATGCACGCCGAAGCGGCGATAACGCCTTCCGAGTAACGCTGCAACATGTCGAACGTGGTGCGCGGCTTGTAGTAGAAGTTATCTACATGCGATTCGGACACCAGGTGCACGAGATTGTGGTAGCCCACATTGTTTTTCGCCAGCAGCAGCATATGGTATAGGCGCGATTTGTTCTTCGTGCCCACCTCGGGGTCTTCGGTGAAATAGATCTCGCAGCCGTAAATGGGCTTAACGCGCTTTCCAGTCTCTTTTTCAACCGCATCGCATGCATCGCACAGCTCGGGAACGCCGCACATGACGCCGTGATCGGTGATGGCGACAGCGGGCATGTCAAGATCGGCGGCGCGACGAACCATGTCCTTAATCTTGGTGGCTCCGTCGAGCATGGAATATTCGGTGTGATTGTGGAGATGAACGAATGCCATTGCGCGCTTGCTCCTTGCTGCCTATGCCGTGTGTTCCTATGAATTGCATTCTTGCCGAGAAACGTGACGAGTCGTGTTTCGCATGCCATCATACCAGGCGAACAAACTTTCGAACATCGAACAGAATATGGAGTTTTTCGCACAACTTTTCTCGCCCGAATCCATCCTTTTTCTTTCGAGGTTCTTGCCGCCGGCAGATCACGCCGCTTAACCTCTGCGCGCCCTTATCCTAACGGCCACAACAGCACGCCAAGACCGCAAACAATGCCGACGACAGCGCCCGCCACAACGTCTTTGGGGAAATGAACGCCGCCTATCACGCGTACGGCGGCTATGAATGCATCGGCCACAAGCAGCGTGCATCCAACCAAGGGACACCAAACAAGCCAGCATATGGCAATAATCGTCGCCGAAAACACGTGACGGCTCGGAAACGACCGCCCCGATGTATCTTTCTTAATCAAAGGGTCGATAGAAAGCAACTCGTACGGACGCGGTGCGTTGAACCGTGCGCGAAATGCACTCAAGCAGACGAAGCCTGCGGCGGGAACGCACATGCAAGGAACAAGCAGCGCGTTTTGTGTAGAGAAAAGCATTACCAGCAAAACAGGATAGAGCACATAAAACGCGGCGGTGAGCGCCTTGTTTGCCGTCAACAGTACACGCGCAAGCGAGGGGCGGGCGCGAAACGGCGCAGAAATCTTTTCGTACTGCAATGCGTTCATCCGCAACCCCCTTGCTTTCCTTCTCGCGCGATTGTAGCGTAATCGCAGCTAATCGCACGCGAAAGGACAAGCATGCAATTCACCGTAGAAGAATCGTTTTGGGAACTCTTCCCCGACGCCGCCATTGGCGTCATTGCGGCAAAAGAGCTCAAGACCCCCGAGAACATCCCCTCGCCGCAGCTCGATGCCCTATCGCGCCTGCTCGCCGCCGCCAACGGCATGGCGCAGCTGCATCTGCCCGATAGCAATATCGCGGAAAACAACGTCATCAAGGTCTGGCGCGATGCATACCGCCTCTTCGAGACGAAAAGAGGCGCACGAAGTACCATCGAAGTTCTTCTGAAGCACGTGCTGAAACACGACCCCGTCAAAAGCGTCAACCCGCTCGCGGACATCTGCAATATCGTCTCGCTCAAACACGCCCTTCCCGTCAGCGCGGAGGACTACGACGCGATCGTTGGGAACTTAAGGCTGTGCGTGACCGCCGGAGGAAATGACTTCCAGCCTCTCGACTCCTGGACGAAAGACCCTGCGCTTGCTGGCGAAGTGTGCTATCTGGACGATGAAGGCGCCGTTCGCCGCTGCTGGAACTGGTGCAGTGGAGAACGAACCGTCTACCGCGCGAACTCCAAGAGCGCGCTCGTCATCGTGGAAAGCGTCGATCCCGCCCGCCGAGAAGAGCTCGAAGCGGCCCTCGCCGAGCTTTCCGCCCTCCTGCAGCACAACCTGGGCGCAACCGTCGAAACCAGCGCCGTCGTAACCAGAGAAAGCCCGGGTATCGCAATCGGGTAAGCAAGCAATCTAGGATCTCATGCGGAAATCGCGCATGAGATCCTGGCGGTTCGACTGCCCCGTCTTATGCAGGATGTTGTGTACGTGCACCTTGACCGTGGAAAGCGCCAGGCTCATATCGTTGGCAATATGCTGGTTGTCTTTGCCCAGCAAAACCTCCCGAAGCACCTCAACCTCGCGCGCGGAAAGACCGTAGCGATCTTGATAGGATGCCAGGCCGTTGTCGATGAACGCGACCGATTTATCGCCGTTGTCCGCAGGCGGCGTTTTGAAATGCAGGGAAAACAGCCTCCAGTAATCCACGCACACGAATCCCGCAAACCACATCATAAGAATATTCTCCGCGAAATTGCGCTCAGGGAAAAACGGAACCGACCCCGTAGAAACCAAGGCGGGATCGATCACGAACATAAGCACGCCGTTTTCCGCCACGATGGCGAACACGAGTCCCCACGCTCCGATATAGAACCAACGATAACGCCACAGCCGTTCGCGCACGGCGCCGTCGGGGGACTGCATGTAGCAAACGCCCACGAACGCCAAGACCCACACCATGAAAAGCGAACGCATGCCGTAGAAGACGAACAAGCCCACCGGACCGCTATCCGTCAAGAAAAACACGACAAGGCTGCCCACGACGAACGCGATGCCGGGAACGACGATAAGCGGCTTGCTTTTCACTTCGAAAAAATCGCATACACAGAGCCAGAACGCCATCAGAATACCGAGGCCTGTAACGATAGACGGCAGCTGGGAACCGACGAAATAGACTGAGTCGAGAGCAACCGACGTCACACCGCGCAACAGAAAGTCATCCTGAAAAACCAACGCCACATCGAGGAAGTAAGCGACGAATCCAACGCACGCGTACGCAAGCAGCTTGCGGTGGGATACCAGGTATCCGGACAGGCAAAACGCGGCCGCAGTAATGCTGACCAGAAGAATAAACAGCGTGTAGTAGAACAAAGCGATCATGGTCATGAACGAAGCCTCGTTTGTCGAAATACCCCGGCATAACCGGTGCGGCAAACAACACCGGAACAAAATCGCACGTGAAAACGTGCGTTTATCATTCTACACCCAAATTAGACCCGCCCCCATACCATGTTAAATATCGCTTTATGTACGCCCAG
>OLRQ01000747.1_pt1 | contig 31240 bp, 29 predicted proteins | sample 1671971 | NCBI WGS metagenome assembly OLRQ01 (sample SAMEA3136631, study PRJEB25190) | human gut metagenome | biome: human gut; feature: human-associated habitat; material: faeces | place: Austria | collected 2013
CACCTCATCCGTCACCAAAGGTGACACCTTCCCCTCAAGCTACGCAGGGGAAGGCTTTTTAGTGGCGTATTTACGCTTATACCGATACATTCATTGCGTCAGCCCGACCGGAAACTGCCGACTAAACCGCGGTAAGCGGAACAGGCAAGTCTGTTCCCTACATGGTGCATCGCAAAATTCAGCAATGCACCAACGTAGCGCGAAACGTCACGGTTTCCACCATTGTCTCGAACCGGGCAACCAGAGATAACCGTATCCGTGACTGCGTCAATTCGCCTCTGAAAAAGCGGAACGGATAAATCCGTTCCCTACGAGCGACCGTTGGCCGCAGCGGAGAGCTAATAGCTGATAGTTAATAGGTTTTAATTCAACCCCTCGGCAGCAAAGCAGCCTGCTCCCCTTGACAGGTGAGCCAATGGAGTGCAGGCGAAGATTTTGCACTAATATAGCACAACCCTGCGTTACGCGAAACAATACGGTTTATTCCAATGTCCCGAACCGGGCGACCTCAATATTCAGCAGTGCACTATCGGATTGCGAGGCAACTACGGTTTCCTCCATTGTTTCGACACCGGGCAACCAGAGATATGCGTATCAGTGCAAACTCAATGCGCCTCTAAAAAAACGCGCAGTATCAACGGTTTCCACCGCAGTTCCGAACCGGGATATCGCAAAAAATGTATAGGTACAGTCTTAATTCGCCACTAAAAGCACTTGTAATATGGGAACTTGCGTGGTAAAATACATTTTTGTGTTGAATTTTGATTAGGAGTTGGGTTTAAATGCAGAAACTCAGAAATATTGCGATAATTGCGCACGTTGACCACGGCAAGACAACGCTTGTTGATGAGATGCTCAAGCAGAGCGGTGTTTACCGCGAAAATCAGGAGATCGTTGAGCGAGTCATGGACTCGAACGACCTTGAGCGCGAGCGCGGAATCACAATAATGGCAAAGAACACCGCCGTGCAGTACGGCGATACGAAAATAAACATAGTCGATACGCCGGGACACGCGGACTTCGGCGGCGAGGTCGAGCGTATACTCAAGATGGTAAACGGCGTTATTCTGCTTGTTGACGCGGCCGAGGGCCCGATGCCGCAGACGAGATTTGTCCTCTCGCGCGCACTGGAGCTTGGTCACAGAGTCATCGTTGTCGTCAATAAGATCGACCGCCCCGACCAGCGCATCCACGAGGTCATTGACGAGGTGCTTGAGCTTCTCATGGATCTTGACGCGACCGACGAGCAGCTCGACTCCCCGATGCTGTTCTGCTCCGGCCGCCAGGGCACCGCAAGCTACTCTCCCGATGTTCCGGGCACCGACCTCAAGCCCCTGTTCGACACCATCCTCGAGTACATTCCCGAGCCCGAGCAGGACGTTGACAGCCCGTTCCAGATGCTCGTTTCCAGCGTTGACTACAACGAGTATGTCGGCCGTATCGCCATCGGCCGTATCGAGCGCGGCATAATAAAGCAGAATCAGGAGATCGAGGTCTGCAACTATCACAATCCCGACGCTGCGCCGATGAAGGCCAAGGCCGTGTCGCTTTATGAGTTTGACGGCCTGAACAAGGTTCCCGTTACGGAGGCTGCAGCCGGCAATATTATTGCAATGAGCGGTATCGGCGACGTCACCATCGGCGATACCATCTGCGCGAAGGGCTTTGCCGAGCCTCTGCCGTTTGTCAAGATCTCGGCTCCCACGCTGGAAATGACCTTCTCGGTAAACGACAGTCCCTTTGCCGGCCGCGAGGGCAAGTTTGTCACCTCGCGCCAGATCCACGACAGACTTATCCGCGAAACGCTCAAGGACGTATCCCTGCGAGTGACCGATGTTGACGGCGCAACGGATTCCTTCAACGTTGCCGGCCGCGGCGAAATGAGCCTGAGCATACTCATCGAGACCATGCGCCGCGAGGGCTATGAGTTCCAGGTCTCGCCTCCGCGCGTGCTGTATAAGGAGATAGACGGCGCAACGTGTGAGCCTATCGAGCGCGTCGTTATCGACGTTCCGTCCGACTACATGGGCGCTGTCATGGAAAAGCTCGGCGCTCGCAAGGGCGAGTTTGTCGAGATGACCCCGATCGGCAGCCGCGTCAAGCTCAGCTACCTCATTCCGTCGCGCGGACTGTTCGGCTATCGCAACGAGTTCTTGACCGACACAAAGGGCGAGGGCATCATGGCCTCCGTCTTTGAAAAATACGAGCCGTATAAGGGCGATATCGCGCGCCGCAACACAGGCTCGCTGATCGCGTTTGAAACCGGCGAGGCCGTTGCCTACGGCATTTGGAACGCACAGGAGCGCGGCGCGATGTTCATAACGCCGGGCACAAAGGTGTATGCCGGCATGATCGTCGGCGTTTGCCCGAAGTCCGACGACGTTGCAGTAAACGTCTGCCGCACAAAGCACCTGACGAACACCCGTGCTTCCGGCTCGGACGAGGCTCTGCGCCTCATTCCGCCCAGACAGATGAGCCTTGAGCAGTGCCTTGAGTTCCTTGCCGACGACGAGCTTCTTGAGGTCACGCCCAAGAACCTGCGTCTGCGCAAGAGCATCCTCGACCACGGCCAGCGCATGAAAACCGTCATGAGAAACAGATAAAGCAAAAGCTCCCTTTTCGGGAGCTTTTATGCTATAATGATCTAAAAAACTGCGGAGGTAACAAATATGAAGCTTGCAATGGCGCAGATGCGCATGACAGACAGCATGGAGGAAAACCTCAGGACCTCGCTTGAAATGTGCGCTCTTGCGCGCGGAAGCGACCTGCTGTTTTTCCCCGAGATCCAGCTCACACCGTTTTTTCCGCAGTATGAAAAGCGCGACGTGTCGAAATATGCTCTGACGCCGGACAGCGAAATGATAGCCCGGCTTAAAGCCGCCGCGTGCGATAACGGCTATTACATGTCGCCGAACGTGTACCTTGAGCTTGACGGCAAAAGATACGACACCTCGCTGTGGATAGATCCGCAGGGCGAGGTGCTCGACAGCGCGAAAATGGTGCATATCGCGCAGGCCGAGCAGTTTTACGAGCAGGATTATTACACTCCCGCGCCCGACGGCTTCAAGGTCTTTGACACGCCGTTCGGAAAGGTGGGCATAGTCATATGCTTTGACCGCCACCTGCCGGAGAGCATCCGCACCTGCACCATGATGGGCGCGGAGCTTATCATCATCCCGACGGCGAATACCGAGGCAGAGCCTATGGAAATGTTCGAGTGGGAGGTGCGCGTGCAGGCAATGCAGAATCAGGTGTTCGTTGCAATGTGCAACCGCGTGGGGCTTGAGGGAGATATGGACTTTGCAGGACAGTCGATCATCGTGCATCCGAGCGGCGACGTTATCGTAAGGACGGATAATGCTCAGCAGCTTGTGACCTGCGAGATAGACCTTGCCGAGTCGCGCCTTTGGCGCGGCAAAAGGCCGTATATATCAACGCGCCGCCCGGACATCTATTTATGAAAAAGCTTATTGCGAAATTCGCCGACAAGACCTTTGTGCGCTTTGTGCTCGTCGGCGTGATCAACACTCTTTTCGGCTCGGCGATAATGTTCGTCTTTTATAATGTTTTTCACCTGAGCTATTGGCTCAGCTCGGCGTCAAACTACTTTTTCGGCAGTATACTGAGCTATTTTCTCAACAAGTACTACACGTTCCGGTATAAAAAGCGCGATTGGAAGGTTGTCGCGCGCTTTGCGGCGAATATTTGCCTGTGCTATCTTGTGTCTTACGGTGTTGCAAAGCCGATCGTGTCGGCGCTGCTGTCGGGCTTTTCCGTTGCCGTCCGCGAAAACGGCGCAATGCTCTGCGGCATGTGCATTTTCGTCGCGCTCAACTACCTCGGTCAGCGTTTTTTTGCGTTTAAAAAAGAGAATGATAAATAAAAATTGCGTTCCATGTCGGAACGCAATTTTTCATCTTGGCATTATTGCCGTATCGAACTCCGTCCAGGGGAAGGCTCTGGGCGGTTTTACTTTAAAGGTCATAAATCTGCCGGTGGCCGGATTGGTAAATCCGATGCTGTATGACCACAGGGCGATATCGCAGCCGTCGTCTCTGCCGCCGTACTTCCTGTCGCCGACGAGGGGGAGACGGCGGTGAGTAAACTGGGCGCGTATCTGATGTGTGCGGCCGGTGATGAGGTTTATCTCGACCATGCTCAGCTCGCCGTTCGAGCCGAGCAGCCTGTAATCGAGCACGGCCTCCTGCGAGCCGCGGCAGGGCTTGTTCACAACAAAGGTCTTTCGCTGCTCCTTCGAGCGCAGCAGTATATCCTCCATGCGGCCCCTGCGCTCCTGCGGAACGCCGCGCACAACGGCAAGATAGGTCTTTTTGAACTCTCCCGCGCGTATCTGGCGGCTCAGCTCCGATGCCGTTTCGGGATTTTGGGCAAAGACCATCAGCCCCGACACGACCTGATCGAGCCGGTGCACCGTGCGGATATCCGCATTTTCGTTTCCGAGCGCCTGCCGCAGAAGCGAGGGCATGCCGCCCGGCTCGTCGGTCGATATAACGCCTGCCGGCTTTATCGCGACTATTATATTGTCATCATAATAAATAATGTCCATGTCTATACTTTAGCTCAGCGCGGCCGATTCGTCAAGTAGACGCATGGACTTATTGCAGCTCATCAGTAGTTTATAACTCTCAGCTCGAAATAGCTCTGCGGATGCGCGCAGGTCGGGCAGCTTTCGGGAGCCTCGGGCCCCTCGTGAATGTGTCCGCAGTTGCGGCATATCCAGATGACCTTCTCGCGTTTTGCAAAAACGCTGCCGCTGCGCACATTGTCAAGCAGCTTGAGGTAGCGCGCCTCGTGCTCCTTTTCAATAGCGCCGACGCTGCGGAAAAGCTGCGCAATATCCGCAAAGCCCTCGGCGTCGGCCTCCTCGGCCATGCGCGCGTACATATCCGTCCACTCCTCGTTTTCTCCGGCTGCCGCCAGAACGAGGTTTTCCTCGGTCGAGGGGATCGCGCCGCCGCACAGAAGCTTGAACCACAGCTTGGCGTGCTCTTTCTCGTTTGCCGCGGTCTCCTCAAAAATCGCCGCTATCTGCTGATAGCCGTCCTTCTTTGCCTTCGACGCAAAATAGGTGTATTTGTTGCGTGCCATGCTCTCGCCTGCGAATGCTTCCATAAGATTTTTTTCGGTTTTTGTGCCTTTAAGCTCTGCCATAATATCCGCTCCTTTGTTTTTTCTTAATTATATCATCCGTGTACCGCGCAAGCTGTAGAAAACACTACAAAAATACGCCTTGATTTTCTTCGGCCATGCGGCTAAAATAGCTCTTATCTCAGAGGTGATGATATGAACACAAAACGAAGCTGCGGCGTGCTGCTGCCGCTGTTCTCTTTGCCGTCGGAGCACGGCATCGGAACGCTGGGCAAGGCCGCTTATGATTTTATAGATTTTCTCGCCGCCGCAGGGCAGTCGTGGTGGCAGCTGCTGCCCGTCGGGCCTGCCGGAAGCGGCGATTCGCCGTACAACAGCTTTTCAAGCTTTGCCGGCAATGCGTATTGTATCGATCTCGATATGCTCGTGCAGGACGGGCTGCTTACCGAAGCAGAGGTCTCCGATGCCGATTGGGGCAACGATGAGCAGTCGGTCGATTACGAAAAGCTGCGCGCTCACCGTATGCCGCTTCTGCGCAAGGCAGCGCGGCGCGGACTTGAAAAGGACGCTGCGGAGTTTGACTCATTTTGCCGCTATAACGCTTCGTGGCTTTCCGACTATGCGCTTTATATGGCGCTCAAGGAGCATTTCGGCGGCGCTTCGTGGACGGAATGGCCGGAGGATATCCGCCTGCACCGAGCGGAGGCCGTGGAAAAATACCGCGCAGAGCTTGCGTCCGACGTGCGGTTTTATTCTTACGTTCAGTATCTTTTCTACCGCCAGTGGGATGCCCTGCGCGAGTATGCGCGCAAAAACGGCGTCGGCATGATCGGCGATATGCCCATATACGTTGCGCTCGACTCGGCCGACGTGTGGTCAAGTCCGGAGTTTTTCCTGCTCGACGAGAAGAATGTTCCCATTGAGGTCGCCGGAGTGCCGCCGGACTATTTCAGTGCCGACGGTCAGCTCTGGGGCAATCCGCTGTACGATTGGGACGCCATGCGCCGCGACGGCTACGGCTGGTGGATACGCCGCGTTGACGGTGCGTCAAAGCTGTATGACATGCTGCGCATTGATCACTTCCGCGCGTTTGAAAGCTACTGGGCCGTGCCGCGCGATGCCGAAAGCGCAAAGGAAGGGCAGTGGCGGCCGGGACCGGGCATGGATCTTGTCGGCAGGCTCACCGCGTGGTTTAACAACGTAAGCTTTATTGCCGAGGATCTCGGCTCTCTCACGCCGGAGGTGCATAAAATGCTCGCCGACAGCGGCCTGCCGGGCATGAAGGTACTCGAATTTGCGTTCGACCCCAATTCGCTCAGCGACTATCTGCCGCACAGAATAGGCGAAAACAGCATTTGCTACGCCGGAACGCACGACAATAATACTCTGCGCGGCTGGATAGACGAGGAGAACGCCGAAACGCTCGCCTTTGCGCGCGAATATCTCGGCATAGGCGAAAATGACGATCTTGCCGATGCGGTTGTGCGCGCCGGAATGAGGTCGAAAGCGGAGCTTTTCGTGCTTCAGATGCAGGATGTCCTTGGCCTGGGAGCCGAGGCGCGCATAAACACTCCGGGAACTGTCGGCGGCAACTGGTGCTGGCGCATGAAGCCGGGGCTGCTCACGCCGCAGCTTGAAAAAAGCCTGCGCCGCATGGCGTATATCTACGGAAGGAGCGACAAAGCATGAGCAACGTAACGCTGCGCATTGCGCGCGTTTCCGACGCGCACGAGCTTTTGGCGCTCTATGCGCCCTAACACAAGGAAATTATTTACGCAAGAGAAAAATAAATACATATTACTGCGCGCAAAAAACGCCCTTTCATGTTTTGAAAGGGCGCTTTGAATCATCTTTCGGGGATCGTGCCGCCGGTGAGGTTCATGTATTCGTCGAAAGAGCACATGCGGTCGATTATGCCGTCGTCGGTGATCTCGATTATGCGGTTTGCGACGGTCTGCGTGAGCTGATGGTCGTGGCTTGAGAAAATGATGTTGTACTTAAATGCCTCAAGACCGTTGTTGAGCGCCGCGATGCTTTCAAGGTCGAGGTGGTTCGTCGGCTGATCGAGCACGAGGAAGTTTGCGCCCGAGAGCATCATCTTGCTTATCATGCATCTGACCTTTTCGCCGCCGGAGAGGACCTTCACGGGCTTGTACACATCGTCGCCGGAGAAGAGCATGCGGCCGAGGAAGGTGCGCAGATAGCTCTCGCGCTTATCCTCGGAAAACTGGCGCATCCAGTCCATGAGGTCATAGTCGCAGTTTTCAAAGTAGCTGTTGTGATCCTTGGGGAAGTAGGCCTGCGTCGTTGATGCACCCCATTTGACCGTGCCGGAATCAGGCTCCTCCTCGCCCATGAGGATCTTGAACAGCATCGTAACGGCAAGTTCGTTTTTGCCGAGGATAGCGATCTTATCTTCTTTGCCGACGATGAAGCTTATGTTGTTTAAAAGCTTCACGCCGTCAACGGTCTTGCTGACCTCGGTGACGAACAGCCTGTCCTTGCCCGGCTCGCGGTCTGCCTTAAATCCGACCCAGGGATAGCGCCTGCCGGAGGCCGGCATTTCCTCAACGGTGAGCTTATCGAGCAGCTTGCGGCGGCTCGTTGCCTGACGGGACTTGCTCTTGTTTGCGGCAAAGCGCGATATGAAGCTTTGCAGCTCGGCGATCTTCTGCTCGGCCTTCTTGTTCTGATCCTTTATGAGCTTCTGCATGAGCTGGCTGGACTCGTACCAGAAGTCGTAGTTGCCGACGTACATCTTTATCTTGCCGTAGTCGATATCGACGATGTGCGTGCAGACGTTGTTGAGGAAGTATCGGTCATGCGAAACGACGAGCACCGTGCCCTCGTAGTCCATGAGGAAATCCTCAAGCCACACGACGCTTGCAAGGTCGAGGTTGTTCGTAGGCTCGTCGAGCAGAATGATGTCGGGCGAGCCGAACAGCGCCTGCGCGAGCAGCACCTTGACCTTAAGGCGCGGATCCATATCACGCATCATCGTTTCGTGGAAGTCCGGCGAAACGCCCAGACCCTGGAGTATGCGGCTTGCGTCGGACTCGGCCTCCCAGCCGCCAAGCTCAGCAAACTCCTCTTCAAGCTCGGCCGCGCGTATGCCGTCGGCGTCGTCGAAATCGGGCTTGTCGTATATCGCGTCCTTTTCCTTGCCGCAGTCGTAAAGGCGCTGATTGCCCATGATTACGGTGTCCATAACGGTGTAATCGTCATACATGTTCTGGTTCTGCTTGAGCACGGACATGCGCTTTTTCGCGGCGATGGTGACGGTGCCTGTTGACGGCTCAAGCTCGCCGGAGAGAATTTTAATAAACGTTGATTTGCCTGCGCCGTTTGCTCCGATTATGCCGTAGCAGTTGCCGGGCGTAAATTGCAGATCAACGCGCGAAAACAAAACGTTTCCGCCGAAATTTATCGAAAGATCATTGACTGAAAGCATTCGTTATACCTCTACATTAAAAAATCTTATTTATTTTATCATCATCGGCCTGCGTTGGCAATAATTAATAGGATTTTTTGCACCATGAGTGAGCAGTATAAATACGAAGGGTGGCGAAAAAATGAAAATGATAATCGCGGCGGCGCTGCTGCCGATAGGACTTGTGCTGGGCACATCGCTTCTCATATCGCTTGTGAGCCGGCTTGTTGCGCGCCTGCGCAAGACGGGGAATAGCGATGATAACAGCTTGTAACGGCGGAATATCTATGGTATGATTTTGTTATAAAAATTAAGGGGTGATACGGTGAGTATTACATACGAAAACGGAGTTTTTGCGCTCGATACCAGGCGCACGAGCTACATATTCCGCGTAACGAAATTCAAGCACCTTGAGCACATCCATTACGGCGAGCATGTCGAAATAAGCGACGCGCAGCCGCTTGCGTCAAAGCACGATATCCAGCTCGGCAGCAGCGTAATGTACGACACGACCGACGATAACTACTGCCTTGATAATCTTTGCCTTGAGTGGTCGGGCGTCGGCAGGGGCGACTATCGTCAGACGCCTGTTGAGGCCAAAATGCCCGACGGCAGCTTTTCCTCGGACTTTCTGTATGAAAGCCACGAGATCGTTCCCGGCTGCGTTCCCATGCAGAGCCTGCCGACGGCTTACGACGATGAAAAAACGGCGCAGACGCTTATCATAAGCCTGCGCGAGCGCGACAGGGACGCGGAGTTGACGCTTTATTACACGGTGTTTCCGGAGTCGGATGTAATATCGCGCCGCTGTGTTATTAAAAATAACTGCACCGGCGATATCTCGCTCAGGCGCATCATGAGCATGAGCCTTGATATGACCGACCGCGGCTTTTTGATGCACAGCTTTGACGGCGGCTGGATAAAGGAAGCTCATCGGCATATCCGCCCCGTGGAGTACGGCATGTATGTAAACTCCTCGACCACCGGCGCATCGTCGAACCGGCACAATCCGGGCTTTCTGCTCTCGGAAAAGCACACGAGCGAGGACTCGGGGCGCGCATGGGGCTTTAATCTTGTCTACAGCGGCAACCACTTCGGCCTTGTCGAAAAATCAAACCACGACCTTGTGCGCATCCAGCTCGGCATAAATCCGCATTGCTTTGACTGGACGCTGCACCCCGGCGAGAGCTTTGAAACACCCGAGGCGGTCATGACCTTTTCCGAGCGCGGCTTCAACGGGCTGAGCGCAAATTTCCACGACTTTGTCAACAACAACATCGTGCGCGGCGATTGGAAGAATATCGAGCGCCCGGTGCTGATAAACGACTGGGAAGCCTGTTTTTTTAAATTCACCCGCGAAAAGCTCCTGAAACTGGCACGCAGAGCGAAAAAGCTCGGCGTGGAGCTTTTCGTCCTTGACGACGGTTGGTTCGGCGCGCGAAACAGCGACACGGCAGGGCTGGGTGACTACGACGTTAATCTGAGGAAGCTGCCGGGCGGCCTCGGAGAGTTTGCCGACAGCATTGAAAAGCTGGGGATGAAGTTCGGCCTGTGGTTCGAGCCGGAGAGCGTGAACGTCGATTCCGAGCTTTACCGCGCGCACCCGGACTGGGCGATAAAGCCGCCCGTCGGCGAGCCGTGCTTCGGCAGAAATCAGCTTTTGCTGGATCTCACGCGCAAGGAGGTGCGCGATCACATCGTCGAAAGCGTCGGAAAAACGCTCGACGGCGCGAAGATAAGCTATGTTAAATGGGATATGAACCGGCATATGTCCGATGCGTATTCGCCGGCGCTGTCCAATCAGGGCGAGTTCGCCCACAGATATATCATCGGACTTTACGAGGTGCTCGACCGCGTATTCACGCCGCGCAGGCATATTCTTTTTGAAAGCTGCTCATCCGGCGGCAACCGCTTTGACCTCTGCATGCTGTGCTATTCGCCGCAGATCTGGGCTTCCGATGACACCGACCCCATAGAGCGGCTCGATATCCAAAGCGGCCTGTCGTATCTGTATCCGCAATCGACTGTGGGAGCGCACGTCTCTGCCGCGCCGCACCAGCAGACGCTCAGGGATACGCCCCTGTCAACGCGCTTCAACGTTGCGGCCTTCGGCGTGCTCGGCTATGAGCTTGAGCTTAAATATATGACGCACGCCGAGCTAAAGGAGCTGCGCGGCCAGATAGAGTTTTACAAGGCGCACCGAAAAACGTTCCAGTTCGGCAGGTTTTATCGCTTTGACGAGCGCAAGGATAATAAGGTGCACTGGCAGGTCTCCTCGCGCGACGGGAAAGAGCACATCGTCGGACATTTTCAGAAGCTCTGCACGGCCTCCGAAGGCCCGGACGCGCTTTGCGTACACGATCTTGACTCCAAGGCGAAATATCATCTTTCCTGCAAGCGCCAGAGCCTTTTCATAAAGCGCCTCGGCGGCCTTGTAAAGCACGTCATGCCTGTTGAGCTTGACCCCGACGGGCTTATCCTGCGCACGGCGAACAAATTTTTCACCATGCCCGACGGCGCGGAGGACTTCACCGCGTCCGGAGCCGCGCTCATGTCCGGTGTGGGGCTTAATAACCAGTTCCTCGGCACGGGGTATAACAATAAAATACACATGTTCGGCGACTTCGGCAGCGCGGTTTACACGATAGAAAGAAAGCCTTGATGGGAAAAGGCCAAAGCCGAACACCATCCTGCTGATAGTGAGGACATCAAAATACAAAAAAGTAATGAAAAAAGCACCCGAAAAGGTGCTTTTTTCATGTGTTTCGCCTTATCTTTTTGAAGAACAGAAAATAGATAAGGACGAGGTTTATTAAAATGTTGAATATGTCCGGGTCGCCGAACATGAGAAAGTTCAAAACGACCGAGGCCAGGACTATGCCGACGGAGACGAGCTTTCCCAACGCTCCGGGCTGCTTTGCCATCCAGGCAAACCAGGCAAGCACCGGCGTACACAGGGCAAACACCGTCCAGCCGATTATGAAGCTTCTGCCGTAAACGCCGTGGCTGATCATGGCTGCCGCATAGTAGGTAAGCAGCATGCCGAGGCAGAACGGCAGAATGTTCAGTGCTGCGGCCTTTTTAGTCGGACTGTAAATTGCGATGAGCGTGCCTAAAAGTATCCACACCGACATCTGCGAAAAAATTTCGCCGAGATTGTCGCAATAAATATCCATAAGCCGCGCCGCCGTGCCGATAACAAGACCGCAGACAAGCATCGAAAAGGGGTTTAAAAGCTTCCGCATTATTTGGCGATAAAAATGTTATCCTCGCCGATATCCGCGAGCGTGGGAGTGCCGCACATGTTCATCGTGTCGCGCAGCTGGGAAACTATTCTGTCCATATAGACCTTGAAGCCCTCCTCGCCCTCGGCGTAGATGAAGGGAACGACGGGGCGGCCGATGAGCACCGCGTCCGCGCCCAGACCGATGGCCTTGAACACGTCAACGCCGCTGCGTATGCCGCCGTCAACAAAGATCTTGAGCTTGCCCTTGACTGCCTTCGCGATAGCGGGCAGGACCTCCGCAGTTGCCGGGGTGCAGCCCTGAACTCTGCCGCCGTGGTTTGAAACGACGATGGCGCTGGCTCCGGCCTCGACTGCCTTTTCGGCACCCTTAACGGTCATGATGCCCTTTATGATAAACGGCTTGCCTGCGTAGTCGATGATCTCGCGCATCTCGTCAACGCTCTTCGAGCCTGCGTTGGGGCTGAGCTTTTTGAGGAAGGGCAGACCGGCGCCGTCAACGTCCATCGCAACGGCGAACACGTTGTGAGCCTTCACATAGTCGAGCTTTTCAAAGACGACCTCCTTGTTCCATGGCTTTATCGTCGGGATGCCGATGCCGCCGATCTTGCTCATTTCGTCAACGGCGTCGGGGATGAGCTTGGGGAACTCGCCGTCGCCGGTCATGGCGCATATGCCGTAGTTTGCCGCGGCGTTTATGAGCACGCGGTTGTATGTAACGTCGTCGTACTTATCGCCGTAGTGCAGGGGCAGAGCGCCGAGCGGAGCGATGAATACGGGGGCGGAGAACTTTTTGCCGAACAGCTCAAAGGACGTGTCCACGTTGGCGTTGGGATTGAGCGTGTCCATATTGACGAATATCTCCTGCCACTTGTCGTAGTTGCGCGCGGCGGTGTTGCCGGGCAGCTTGCTGCCGGGGCCGGGGACGCAGTTGCCGCATGCTCTGCCGTTGCACACGGGGCATGCCTTGCAGTACGGTCCCATAAGGCCGGCTGCTTCCTTGAGAATTTCGTTGTAATCCATAATTGTACCTCCTGTATATCTTATAACTTCCTATTATATCAGACTCCGGTAAGGTCAAAGTCCGGGATCATGTCATCGGTCGCCGAGCACGGCTCCTGCCAGAAACCGTTATATATGCCGCGCCGGGTCATATATTCGACCAGGACATCGTTAGTCTCCGCCGAGACGGTTTTCTGAAGCTCGGGGAAGCGCTCGGTGTTCGGCATGGGTGTGTACTGCGCCATGAGGGAAAAGAGAATATCATCGCCGGGAAAATTTTCGGCAACGAAATCTATGACCGCGCGGCTGTTATCTTCGGCGCCGGGCAAAATGAGGTGGCGGATGAGAACGCCGCTTTGCAGCATGTCCTCATCATCAAGCACAAACGGCCCCGTCTGACGGAACATTTCGCGTATAGCCGCCTTGGCCGTTTCCGGATAATCGGGCGCTGCCGAGTAGCGCTTTGCAAGCTGGGCGTCTGTGTATTTAAAGTCGGGCATGTATATCCGCACAAGGCCTTCGAGCTTTTTTAAGCTCTCGACGCTGTCGTAGCCCGAGCTGTTCCACGCAACGGGGATGCGAAGCTTTGCCCTTTCGAGCGCTTTTATTATCGCGTCGGTGTAGTGCGTCGGCGTTACGAGGTTTATGTTGTGAACGCCCTTGTCCTGAAGCTCAAGAAAAATATCCGCAAGGCGCCCGACGGAAACCGTCTTGCCGAGCTTTGAGCGGCTTATCTCGTGGTTCTGGCAGAAAACGCAGCGCAGATTGCAGCCGGAAAAGAACACCGTTCCGCTTCCGCGCTTGCCGCTTATGCACGGCTCCTCGCCGTAGTGCGGAGCGGCTCGGGCTATGCGCGGCAGGGCAGGACTTGCGCAGACTCCGCCCGGCTGGTATTCACTTCTTTCGGCGCCGCAGCGGCGCGGACATGCGTTGCAGATCATTTTTCGCCTCTGAAAACAGTTTCAAGATGTGCAGAATGCCGATTTGACGTTCACTTACGGCACCCGTTGAAGATAAAAGTTGTCAAAAATGCAACAAATCTTAAAAAACTCAAAAAAGTTCATCTTTTTCGAGAAAAATGTGCTAAAATATACGCGTAAAAGAGATATTTGATAACGAAACGGGATAAGATAATGCTTAATATAGTTCTTCTCGAACCGGAAATACCGCACAATACCGGCGCAATTGCCCGAACCTGCGCGGCAACGGGCGCGAGACTTCACCTTATAAAGCCGCTGGGCTTTGATATTTCCGACAAAGCAGTCAAGCGCTGCGGCCTTGACTATTGGCACCTTGTCGATATAAGCGTGTATGAAAATCTCGATGAATACCTCGAGAAAAACGGCGACGATAACCTTTGGCTCGCAACGACAAAAGCGCCGCACGCATACTGCGAGGCCGATTTTTCGACCGATTGCGTCAGCATAATGCTCGGCAAGGAGACAGCAGGCCTGCCCGAGGAGCTGCGCATGCGATACTGTGACCGCTGCATACGCATCCCGATGGTAAGCGCCGCGCGCAGCCTCAATCTTTCAAACTCGGCCGCGATACTGGCCTATGAGGCGCTGCGTCAGCAGGGCTTCCCCGGACTTCTGGACATCGGCTCCATGGCCGAATCATAACAGTTATTTATTAATTTTTCAATACCGAGTCGGAATTTCCCGACGGAAAGGAGCTTTATCATGAATTACAACAAGAAAAGCGTGCTCGATGCGGATGTTAAGGGCAAGAAGGTGCTTCTGCGCTGCGACTTTAACGTTCCCCAGAACAAGGAGACAGGTGAGATAACAAGCGATAAGCGCATTGTTGCCGCCCTGCCTACCATCAAGTATCTGCTGGATAACGGCGCTGCCGTCATCGCATGCTCCCACCTTGGCAAGCCCAAGGGAGAGTGGAAGGAAAAGCTCACTCTCGCACCTGTTGCAAAGCGCCTTTCCGAGCTGCTCGGCATGGACGTGATCTTTGCAAAGGACATCATCGGCGAGGATGCGCAGGCAAAGGCCGCCGCTTTGCAGCCCGGCCAGCTCATGCTGCTTGAGAACCTCCGCTTTGATATCCGCGAGGAGAAAAACGGCGACGATTTCGCAAAGGCGCTCAGCGATATGGCAGAGCTTTATGTCTCCGACGCATTCGGCACCGTTCACCGCGCTCACGCCTCCACCGCAGGCGTTGCAAAGTATCTGCCTGCATATGCCGGCCTGCTCGTTGAAAAAGAGCTGTCGGTCATGGGCAAGGCGCTCGACGATCCCGCGCGTCCCTTCGTCGCGGTCCTCGGCGGCGCGAAGGTCTCCGACAAGATCGGCGTTATCAACAACCTGCTCGACAAGGCCGACACCGTTATCATCGGCGGCGGCATGGCCTATACATTTATTAAGGCAATGGGTCACGGCATCGGCAACTCCCTGCTCGAGGCCGATAAGCTCGACTATGCGCTTGAGATGATCGCAAAGGCGAAGGAAAAGGGCGTTAAGCTCCTGCTGCCCGTTGACACCGCGATCGGCAGCGAATTCAAGGCCGACTGCGAGAAGAAGATCGTTTCCGTTGACGCTATCCCCGATGGCTGGATGGGCATGGACATCGGCCCCAAGACCGTTGAGCTTTTCTCCGACGCGATCAAAAACGCAAAGACCGTCGTTTGGAACGGCCCCATGGGCGTTTTCGAGTTTGAAGCCTTCGCAGAGGGCACCAAGGCTGTGGCAAGAGCACTTGCCGAGTCCGGCGCGATCAGCATCGTCGGCGGCGGCGACAGCGCAGCCGCTGTCGAGCAGCTCGGCTTTGCCGATAAGATGACCCACATCTCCACCGGCGGCGGCGCTTCCCTCGAATTCCTCGAAGGCCGCGAACTCCCCGGCGTTGCATGCCTGCTGGATAAATAATGTAAGCGGAGGCTGAAACAATGAATACAAAATACAGAAAGACGATCATAGCCGGCAACTGGAAAATGAACATGCTCTCTTCGGATGTTAAGCCCTTCATCGAAGAACTCAAGCCTCTTATGCCGAAAATAAAAAGCTGCGAGACAGTGCTTTGCGTTCCTGCGGTGAACGTTGCGGCGATGCTCAAGGCCGGCAAGGAAGCCAAGATCATGACCGGCGCACAGGATGTGTCGAAGTTTGAAAAGGGCGCATACACCGGTGAGGTCTCAGCCTCGCAGCTTGAGGACATCGGCGTCAAGTACTGTATCGTCGGCCACTCCGAGCGCCGTCAGTACCACGGCGAGGATGACCTGCTTATAAACGCAAAGACCCGCGCTCTCATAGAGCACGGAATAAATCCCATCATCTGCGTCGGCGAAAGCCTTGAGCAGCGCGAGATGGAGCTTACCATGGCACACATAAACTATCAGGTCCGCGCCGCACTGAGCGGTGTTGACGCTGCATCTCTGCGCCGCTGCGTCATCGCTTATGAGCCTATTTGGGCCATCGGCACCGGCAAGACCGCGACCAGCGAGCAGGCCGAAGAGGTCTGCCGCGAGATCCGCGCCATCATCCGCGATATGTACGGCGCACGCGCGGCACGCGGCGTGAGCATCCTCTACGGCGGCAGCATGAACGCCAAGAACGCAGCCGAGCTTCTGGCTCAGCCGGATGTTGACGGCGGCCTCATCGGCGGCGCATCGCTCAAGCCCAATGATTTTGCGACCATTATTGCCGCAACGGGGGAAGCAAATGAGTAAATGCGTTCTCGTTATTATGGACGGCTTCGGCATAGCGCACGAGGGCGGCGGCAACGCCATAAGCCTTGCAAAAAAACCGAATCTTGACCGCATATTTGCCGAAAATGCATATACGCAGCTGTCCGCCTCCGGGCTTGACGTCGGTCTGCCCGAGGGGCAGATGGGCAACAGCGAGGTCGGCCATACAAACATCGGCGCAGGCCGCGTCGTGTTTCAGGATCTGCCGCGCATAAATAACGCCATAGCAGACGGCAGCTTTTTTGAAAACCCGGCCTACGTCAAGGCAATGGACGATGCCAAAGTCGCCGGCAAGGCGCTGCACATCCTCGGCCTTTTGTCCGACGGCGGCGTACACAGCCATATAAATCACATATTCGCCATCCTCGACATGGCCAAACGGCGCGGACTTGAAAAGGTCTATGTCCACTGCTTCCTCGACGGACGCGATGTTCCGCCCAGAAGCGCCGTTGAGTATGTAACAAAGCTAAACGCTAAATGCGTCTCCCTCGGCAACGCGAAGATCGCGACCATCCAGGGCAGATTTTACGGCATGGATCGCGACAAGCGCTGGGACAGAGTCGAGGCAGGCTACAATGCCATCGTCTGCGGTGAGGGCGCAGTAAACCCCGACCCCGTGAAGGCAGTCGAGGACAGCTACGAGGCAAACGTATCCGACGAGTTTGTTAAGCCCGTCGTCGTGTGCCCCGAGGGCGTCGTGAACGAGGGCGACAGCGTGATATTCATGAACTTCCGCCCCGACCGCGCACGCGAGATGACCTGGGCGCTCACCTTGCCGGAGTTTGACGGCTTTGCGCGCAAAAAATGCGTGTATCCGCTGAGCTTTGTCTGCACCGCGCAGTATGACGAGGCGCTGACTCTGCCGATAGCCTATCCGCCCGAGAAGCTTGAGAGCACGATCGGCGAGATCGTTTCGGCAAAGGGCTTCAAGCAGTTCCGCGTTGCCGAGACCGAGAAGTACGCGCACGTCACGTTCTTCTTCAACGGCGGCGTCGAAAAGCCCTGCGAGGGCGAGGAGAGATGCCTCGTTCCGTCACCGAAGCAGTTCCCGACATACGACCTCATCCCCGAGATGAGCGCAGCCGCCGTTGCGGAAAAGTGCGTTGAGGCCATAAAGAGCGATAAATACGAGATGATCGTCTGCAACTTTGCCAACTGCGATATGGTCGGACACACTGGCGTTCTCGACGCTGCCGTGAAGGCCGTCGAAACTGTCGATGAGTGCATGGGCAAGGTGTATGAGGCGGCAAAGAGCATGCCCGATACGGTCCTTTGCGTCACCGCCGACCACGGCAATGCCGACTGCATGATAAATGCCGACGGAAAAATTAATACTCAGCACACTACCAATCCCGTGCCTTTTGTGGTATGCTGTGACGGTGTTGAGCTGCGTGAGGGCGGCCGCCTTTCGGACATCGCCCCGACGATGCTTGACATTATGAATATCGAAAAACCCGATGTGATGAGCGGAAGCTCGTTGATAATCAAATAAAAGGAGATTGTGAATCATGAAGCAGTATTTTGAGATCGTTGACGTTATGGCAAGAGAGATCCTTGACTCCCGCGGCAACCCGACCGTCGAGGTCGAGGTCACCCTCGATGACGGCACCGTCGGCCGTGCATCCGTTCCCTCCGGCGCATCCACCGGCATGTACGAAGCATGCGAGCTGCGCGACGGCGACAAGAGCCGTTACGGCGGCAAGGGTGTCAGCAAGGCAGTTGAGAACGTAAACGGCGAGATCGCCGAGGCTATGGTCGGCCTGAACGTCCTCGATCAGCCCGGCATCGACAAGATGCTCATCGAGATAGACGGAACCCCCAACAAGTCTCGCCTCGGCGCAAACGCCATCCTCGGCGTATCGCTCGCATGCGCACGCGCAGCAGCCGAAGCCACCGGCCAGAGCCTTTATAACTACATCGGCGGAGTGAACGCCAAGACCCTGCCCGTTCCCATGATGAACGTTCTCAACGGCGGCGCACACGCAACCGGCTCAAACGTCGATATCCAGGAGTTCATGATCATGCCCGTCAGCGCAAAGAGCTGGAAGGAAGCACTGCGTATGTGCGCAGAGGTTTTCCATGCTCTGAAGAAGGTCGTTCCGGCATCCGGCGTCGGCGATGAGGGCGGCTATGCTCCCAACCTCGATTCCGACGAGGACGCACTCAAGGCTCTTGTTGCAGCCATGGAAAAGGCCGGCTACAAGCCCGGCGAGGACTTCAAGATCGCGATCGACGGCGCAGTTTCCGACTGGTACAACGAAGAGGATAAGTGCTACCACCTGCCCAAGCGCGGCACCGTCATGACCAGCGAGCAGATGGTCGATATGTGGGAAGGCTTTGTCGATAAGTACCCCATCATCTCCATCGAGGACGGCATGGGCGAGAACGACTGGGAAGGCTGGCAGCTGATGACCAAGCGCCTCGGCCACAAGATCCAGATCGTCGGCGACGACCTGTTCGTTACCAACACCGAGCGCATCAAGAAGGGCATTGCTCTGGGCGCAGCAAACGCAGTCCTCATCAAGGTAAACCAGATCGGCACCCTGACCGAGACCCTCGATGCTATCCAGATGGCTCACCGCGCAGGCTGGACTGCAGTTGTCTCCCACCGCTCCGGCGAGACCGAGGATACCACCATTGCCGATATCTCCGTCGCCGTCAACGCAGGCCAGATCAAGACCGGCGCACCCAGCCGCACCGACCGCGTCTGCAAGTACAACCAGCTGCTCCGCATCGAGGACGAGCTGTTCGACGTCGCTCAGTACCCCGGCATGGACGCATTCTTCTCCATTAAATAATTAAATAGCCGTAACTTCTCCCGGATGGCAGCTTGTCCTCCGGGAGATTTTCGTGGCGACTTGGAAATCCAATATGGTGAAAAGCTATGGTTTATCGACAATGACGCGCTCACGGATTTTGTGAAAAGCGTTACGGCGGTCGAAAGCTTTGATACGGCGGCATGATATGTATAACGCAAACGCACGGAACTTAACTGTTCCGTGCGTCAGCGTGTCAAAAAAGTCTTTGACTTTTTTTCACGCTGCAAAAACGCCACATTTTTTGTGAAAACAGGTTTTCACGAAAAATCTCGCTACGCTCGTCAAAAAGCCTGATAAATCAGGCGTTTTTGATGGCTATTAATCCAATTTCGAGTGGGGCCTTTGCCCCCTCGAGCTCCCCTGCTGCTCTATTATCTTTCTTTTGCAGCATAGTTTTTCGACAGCCTGACGCACGGAACAGTTAAGTTCCGTGCGTTTTGATTTTTCAGCTTTTTGCTTTCGGCCTGAACAGAAGCGCGATGATGATACCGAAGAACACGGCTGCGCCGATGCCGGCAGCGGCGGCCGTGAAGCCGCCGGTGAACGCGCCGAGAACGCCGACCTCCGAAACGGCCTTTTCAACGCCCTTGGCAAGCGTGCTGCCAAAGCCCGTAAGCGGAACGGTCGCGCCGGCTCCTGCCCATTTGACGAGCGGCGAGTAAAGCCCGACAGCTTCGAGTATAAGTCCGGCGACAACGTAGACGGTCAGTATCCGCGCCGGGGTGAGCTTTGTTTTGTCGATAAGGATCTGACCTATGGCGCACAGCACGCCGCCGACGGCAAAAACCTTGATATAATCAATTAGCATATCCTTCACCTCGGACAGGAAGAGATTTTTCTATGGCAAGCGCGTGGCATATGCCGGGGATGCTTGCACCCTGCTGGGTGCTCGTCGGCGACATGAGCGCACCCGTCGGCGCAAACAGAACGCGGCTCCACTTGCCCTCGGAAAATCCGCGCATGATAAGCGAGCAGAACACCGCTGCCGAGCATCCGCAGCCCGAGCCGCCCGAGTGAACGTCCTGCCGCTCGCGGTCGAAGATCAGAACGCCGCAGTCGGTGTAGAACTTTCCGAGCTTTACCCCGTCGCGGCGAAAAAGCTCCTCGAGCGTGTCGTGCCCGACGGCGCCGAGGTCACCGGTCACGATCATGTCGTAATAGTCCGGATCTCTGCCGGTGTCGGCAAAATGCTCCTTGAGCGTTTCGTATGCCGCCGGAGCCATGGCGCTGCCCATGTTGTTGGCGTCCGTTATGCCGGCATCGACGATCCTGCCGGGTGTGAGATATGTGATATAAGGCCCGGCTCCGCCGCTTTGCAGTATCACGGCGCCCGAGCCTGTGACCGTCCACTGAGCGGTGGGCGTGCGCTGTCCGCCGTATTCGAGAGGGAAGCGGTACTGCCGCTCGGACGAGCAAAAGTGCGAGCTTGTCGCGGCGCACACACGTTCGGCAAAGCCGCCGTCGAGCGCCATTGCGGCGAGGGTCATGCTCTCGCCCATGGTCGAGCACGCGCCGTACAGCCCGAAATGAGGCACGCCGGTGTTTTTAAGCGCAAACGCGGAGCCGACGCACTGGTTGAGCAGATCGCCGGAGAATACCATGTCAAGCTCTGCCGGCGGTATGCCGAGCTTATCGCAGCACAGCTCAAAGCACTCCTTCAGCATCGAGCTTTCGGCCTTTTCCCATGATTTTTCGCCGAAGTATGCGTCCAGGCATATCTTATCAAAGCAGTGGCCGATCGGGCCTTCGCCCTCCTTTTGCCCGACCACCGAGGCAAAGGATACGATCGACGGCGCGTTTTGCAGCCGCAGAGTCTGCCGCCCTGTTTTTTTAGTCATATTGATCACCGCTGATATTTTGCCACGAAAACATAAAAAAATACGGCTGCATGATCTGTGCAGCCGTAAATGCTTTTTATCAGAAGATGTCCTCGTTGACCTTTGTGGGAGGAACTTCGAGGATCGAAGGGTCCTGAATGATGCGGTTTATTATTTTGAACACGCTTGCGTAGTAGTGACCGTCGACCGTGCGCTCGTCAAGAACGAACTTGCCGTCAACATACTTGCGGTCAACAACGTTGCCGTGGCGGTCAAGCTCATGCACATGGCGCTTTGCGCCGAACGAAACGAACACAGGAAGCGTGCCGAAATTGTAGATATGATGATAAATGGGACCTATGCCGAGCGAGCCGAGGTCGGTTATTATCATCGAGCCGTGGAACGGGCTTACATCCAGAAGCTTCTTCGGCAGCAGACCGAAATAGTCGGCAACGCGCAGAAGCCAGATGGCAAAGCTTATGACGAAGCGCGGCAGGGAAGCAAACTTGTTTGCAAATTCCTCGGTGCCGTTTTCCTCGTCGGAGTTTTTGATCTCGTCGATGGCGGCGTTCATGCGGCTGTAAACGTCATAGATCGTGTCGGTGGGCTTGAACGTTACCTTGATGGTAGTCTCGCTCGAATTGATGGTCAGACTGCGTTTTACGGCCATGACGATCTCAATATTCTCGCGCGCATAGATGCGCTTGCCTACGCAGAAGCGGTTGAGTCCCGGCAGATACGCGCAGGCGCGAACATATGCCGCAATGAGCAGGTGCAGCATGCCCATGCCCTTGTAGCCAGCGACGCGCTGCTTTCTGAACCAGCGATCGGCATTGGTGATCTCAAACGATTCCTCATAGTAGTTGAGTGCGTCGTTTCGTGTAGGCATTATAAAAGGAATGAAGTTGTAAAAGCCGTTGAGTGAGCGCAGCCGTCTGCCGTCAACACGGTCGCCGGCGCGCCTTTTATAATTATTAGCCATAGGAAGCCTCCTTGGTATACGAATTTGCCGCATATGTACCAAGTAATTATACATTGCCGATACTCGTTTGGCAAGGAAAAAACGGAGATTTTACCGTTTTGATGCGTTGCGAGCAACAGATTTTACACTGCTATGCATATTGGTTATTGGAAAAAAGCAAATTGTTTATGGAGAAAAAGCAAAAAAATACTTGCAAAATTGCGAATAAACGCTTAGTATGTTAATTAACAAACAATAATTCCGGGCATTATGCCAAACATTTGACCCTGCTGTATCAGGCATTTCGGTAATTACCAAAGGAACGGAAACACTGGGTAATAATTTAACTATTTAAATTGTTTGAAGTTTGTCAATGAAAACGCACAAAAATCGTTGAAATTACAGCACTTTTTTGGTATTGTTAACATATTAAAAACATTCAATATCACGATAGTGGGATATGTGTTAAGAAAATTAACGAAGGGAGGAGAGCTGATGGCATTTGATGAAATTGCCGGAATAAGCGCGGCGGAGGAGAGCGTGCGCCTTGACATTGCCGAGGCACAAGCGGAAGCAAAAAGAACAGTCGCGCAGGCAGAGCTTGCCGGCAAAACGGATGTCGAACAGGCGCGTGATAAGGCGGCCAAGGAGCTTGCAGCACGCAGGGCCGAGGCACAAGCGGCGGCTGATAAGGAAGCACAGGAGATCTATCAGAAAGCGGAGAACAAAAAAGCTGTGCTTCGCGCCAAGGCCGAAAGCCGTTGTGCGGCTGCGGCTAAACTAATCGCGGAAAGGATCGTGAACGGATAATGGCCATTGAAAAAATGAAAAAGCTGAGACTGCTGGCCGTCCGCGATCAGAAAAAGGCGCTTCTGCGAAAGCTTATGCTGCTCGGCTGCATAGAGGTCTCCGAGCCGGAGCTTTCCGAGCTTTCGCCGGAGCTGAGGCAGCACCTTGCAAAAGAGGGCAGCGATATCACAAAGTGCAGGACCGACTGTGCAACGCTCGTTCAGGCGGTGGAACTGCTTGATAAGTATGTGCCGCAAAAAAGTAAGCTTCTGTCGGCAAAACCGGAGACCGAGGTCGGCACCATTCTTGACGATTCAACGCTTGCGGACACGATCGAGACTGCGCGCAGGATAGTTTCCGTTGACGAAGCGGTGCGCCGCGGTAATGCCGAGCGTGCGCGCCTTGCAGGCGCAATGGACTCGCTCAAGCCGTGGCTTGCGCTTGACTATCCGCTAGACGGACAGGGGACGCAGCGCTGCGCCGTTACTTTGGGATTTGTTCCTGCGTCGGTGCCGCTTGCAGAAGCCGTCCAAAGCCTTGCGGATGTCACCGAGGAAGCGGAGATCATCCCCGTTTCGGCGGATAAGGCGCAGCAGTATCTCGCCCTCGTATGCTTTAAGGAGGATCTTGCCGCGGCGCTCGATGCGCTGAGGGTACATAATTTCTCGATTGCCTCGTTCGGCAATGCCGAAGGCACGGCAGCGGAGAATACAGAGCGGCTGAAAGCCGAGCTTGAGGAGCTTGACCGGCAAAAAAGCGAGCTTATCGATGAGATAAGCGCCATGGCCGAATGCCGGCAGGAGCTGAAGCTGTGTGCCGACAGAATGGAGACCAAGGTCGCTTATGCCGAGGCCGAGGGACGGCTGTACGGCATGGAAAGCGTGGTCGCGCTCCAGGGCTGGGTGCTTGCACGCAAGGTGCCCGAGCTTGAAGAGAGTCTTGAAAAATTCGATTGCGCGTGGGAGCTTTGCGATCCCGAGCCGGAGGAGTATCCCGATGTTCCGGTGCAGCTGCGCAACAACAAGATAACAAACGCGCTGAACATGGTCACGAATATGTACAGCCTGCCGGCATACGACGGCGTTGACCCGAACCCGCTGATGGCGCCGTTTTTTATTTTGTTCTACGGACTTATGATGGCGGACATGGGCTACGGCCTTATCATGATCCTTGCGGCGGTCGTTGCAATGAAGAAGATGCATCCGCGCAAGGGCTCGCTGAGCTTCTGCCAGCTTCTTTTCTGCTGCGGTATCTCTACATTTATAATGGGAATACTCACGGGCGGCTTCTTCGGCGACGCCATAGCGCAGGTCGGAAAGATCCTCGGCAAGCCCGAGGGCTGGGGCGAATTGTGGTATTTATTCAGCCCCATGACCAACAGCATGGAGGTGCTCATAGGCGCGATGGCTCTCGGACTTGTGCATCTTAACACGGGCATGGTCATAAACGTCGTGCAGAAGGTAAAGCGCGGACAGATAGCCGACGCCGTGTGGGAGGAGGGCGCACTGTGGGTCATCCTCATAGGCGGCATAATGCTGGCGCTCGACGTCGGAAGCATTAGCGGAGTGCCCGTCGTTCTCGTTATAGGCTGCATGATGCTCCTGTACGGCGGCGCGCGCGGCGCAAACGGCATCGGCGGCGCAATAGTGAGTATATTCTCCACCATATACAACAGCGTAACGGGCTGGTTCGGCGACATACTTTCGTATTCACGAATCATGGCGCTGATGCTCGCCGGCAGCGTTATCGCAACGGTGTTCAACACCATAGGCGGCATAGCCAATTCCCTGTGGCTGTTTATCCCCATATTTTTAGCCGGTCACGCCCTGAACTTTGCCCTGAACCTCTTGGGCTGCTACGTGCATGATCTGAGACTTCAGTGCCTTGAATATTTCGGCAAGTTCTACAAGGACGGCGGCAGGGCCTTCAAGCCCCTTGAATTAAGTACAAAATACTATGATATTTCGGAATAAATAGGAGGACAAAAAGATGGAATTTCTGTTTGCACACACTGGTCTTGCAATAGCTCTTCTCGGAGCGGGTCTTGCGGCATGTCTTGCCGGCGCAGGCTCGGCAGTTGGTACAGGTATAGCCGGTGAGGCCGGCGCGGGTCTTGTGACCGAGGATCCCTCGAAATTCGGTAAGGCGATGATCCTTCAGGTCATCCCCGGCACTCAGGGCCTCTACGGTCTTGCGGTGTTCTTCCTCGCAATATCCCGCATGGGTCTGCTCAACGGCACGGCTCTCGACCTCTCCTTCGTTGACGGCTGCCGTTACTTCGCAGCCTGCCTGCCTATCGCAATAGGCGGCCTTATCTCCGCCATCGGTCAGGGCAAGGTCGCGGCGGCGTCGGTCAACCTGCTTGCCAAGAACCCCGACCACTGGGCCAAGGGCATGGTCCTGTGCATCACCGTTGAATTCTACGCCATCCTGTCGCTTCTTGCGTCCATGATGATGCTCTTCAGCCTTTGATGAAAAAAATAAATAAAGGCAGGGCTTTACTATGAAAGGCACTGAAAAAATAATAGCACATATCCGGGCCGACGGCGACGCGGAGGCGAAGAAGATCCTCGACGCCGCGTCAAAGCAGGCCGAAGAAAAGCGTGCCGAGAGCTTCAAGGCGGCGCTTTCGGAGTATGAAAAGCTCATGCAGGCCGGCAACGCCGAGTGCGAGGATATCCTCAGCGGCAGCCGCCGCATTGCGGAGATGGAGGCAAAAAAGAGCGTCCTTTCCGTAAAGCAGGAGATGATATCTGCCGCGTTTGACGCAGCACGCGAAGAGATAGTCAATATGCCGCGTGATAAATACACGCAATTTCTTGCGCGTATGGCGGCCGAGGCAGCTGCCGGCGGCATGGAGGAGATAGTCTTAAATGCGCGCGACAAGGCCGAGGTCGGCAAGGCCGTCTGCAAAGCGGCAAACGAGCTTCTTTCGGCAAAGGGAACGCCCGGCAAGCTCACCGTGAGCGAGGACACTGCCGATATTTCCGGCGGAGTTATAGTCCGCTTCGGCGGCATAGAGACAAATTGCAGCATCGACGCGCTCATTCGCCAGCGCCGCAGCGGACTTTCCACCGAAGTTGCGGCAGCTCTGTTTGAATGATGCTCCGGCGCTGCATATCCCGAAAAGGGAGGGAACGAATTGTCAAATAAAAAGTGCGTCAGAGAAAAATATCTGTATCTTTCCGCGATGCTCAGGGCAAGGGAAGCGAAGATGCTCACGCGCGATAAGGCCGAGCGCATGATAGACGCGCCGAGCTTTGACGAGGCGGCAAAGATGCTCACAGACTGCGGATATAAGGACATGTCGGGCTTTACGGCAAAGCAGGTCGAGGAGACCCTTGCCGAGCACAGAGCCGAGATATTCGCAGAGCTTGCGCGGCTTTCGCCGAACGCGGAGCCGGTAGAGGTCTTCCGCATGAGGTATGATTACCATAATGCTAAGATCGTAATAAAAACCGAGGCCGACGGCCGCGACCGTTCGGATTTGATGAGCGCATCCGGAAGAGTAAGCCCGGAGATCTTGAAGCGCAGCTTTGCCGAGGAGAAGTATCTTGGCCTGCCGCCGGTGCTCGCCGACGCTATGGTCGAGGCAAAAAGCGCGCTTGCAAGATCGCAAAATCCGCAGCTTGCCGATTTTATACTCGACAGAGCGTATTTTGCCGAGATCTGCGCGGCGGCGAAAAACCTCGGAAGCGCGTTTCTCAAAGGCTATGCGCAGATGCTTATAGACGCTGCAAACCTTAGAAGTGCTGTGCGCACGATGCGCATGAATAAGGATACGGAGTTCTTGAAAACGGCGCTCATACCGGGCGGTGGCATTGACACAGGGCGCATCCTCGCAGCCTTTGGCTCGGGCGATACGCTTGCGTCGATATATGCGAACACACTTTTGGAAAATGCCGCGGCTCTCGGAGCTGCCGCCGTCAAGGGCGGAACGATGACCGAGTTTGAGCTTGCCTGCGACAATGCCGTGACAGCGTATCTCACGGGTGCAAGGCTCGTCTCCTACGGCGAAGCGCCGGCCATTGCGTATCTTGCCGCTGTCGAGGGTGAAACCACCGCGCTGCGCATGATACTCACCGGGATGCTCGCCGGACTTCCGACGGAGACCATACGGGAAAGGCTGCGTGATCTTTATGCTTAAAATTGCTGTAATCGGACGGCGCGACACCGTTATGGGCTTCACCGCGCTGGGACTGGAGGCATATCCGGTCGCCGACGGCACTGAGGCAAAGGCGATACTTCGCACGCTCACCCATGACAGGGAGGACGTTGCGATCATCTACATCGAGGAGGATATCGCCGCCCAGCTTCAAAGCCAGATAGATAAATTCAAGGACAGCCCGAAGCCGGCGATAATACTTATCCCCGGCAGAGAAGGCAGCCTCGGCATGGGCCTTTCGGCTCTCAATGCCGCAGTCGAGCGTGCCATCGGCACGAACATCCTCGAGAATAATTAAGAAAGAAAGGTATCTGTATGAGCGGAACTATAATAAAGGTCTCAGGACCGCTTGTAGTCGCGGAGGGATTGGGCGACGCGAACGTTTCCGACGTTGTGCGTGTCGGTCCCGACAGACTTATAGGCGAGATACTTAATATGACGGGCGACAGCGCGTCGATCCAGGTCTATGAGGAGACCTCCGGCCTCGGACCGGGCGCGGAGGTCGAAAGCTCGGGCATGCCGATGTCCGTCGAGCTCGGACCGGGTATGCTGGAGAATATCTACGACGGTATCCAGCGCCCACTGCCGGAGATCCGCGAGCTGACCGGCGCGACCATAAGCCGCGGCACCGACGTTCCGGCGCTCAACCGCAAGAAAAAGTGGACATTCACGCCGACCGCACACGAGGGCGATGAGCTTACAGGCGGCGACGTTATCGGCACCGTTCAGGAAACAAGCGCCATTCTGCACAAAATAATGGTGCCGCCCAACATGAGCGGCAAGCTTCTGAGCATCAAGGGCGGCGACTTCACCGTAACGGAGACCGTTGCCGTGCTTGAGGATAACAAAGGCGAAAAGCATGAGCTTACCCTGATGCAGAAGTGGCCTGTTCGTATAAGCAGACCATATGCATCCAAGAGCATGCCCACGCGCCCGATGAACTCCGGACAGAGAATAATCGACACGCTCTTCCCGATAGCAAAGGGCGGTACTGCGGCAGTTCCCGGCCCGTTCGGCTCGGGCAAGACCGTCGTTCAGCACCAGCTGGCAAAGTGGTCGGACGTCGATATAGTTATCTACATCGGCTGCGGCGAGCGCGGAAACGAGATGACAGACGTTCTCATGGAGTTCCCGGAGCTTACAGACCCGAGAAACGGCGAACCTCTGATGAAGCGGACCGTTCTTATAGCAAACACCTCCGACATGCCCGTTGCGGCGCGCGAGGCGTCTATCTACACAGGTATCACCATTGCAGAGTATTTCCGCGATATGGGCTATGACGTCGCGGTTCTCGCAGACTCCACCTCGCGTTGGGCGGAGGCTCTGCGCGAGATGTCCGGCCGACTTGAGGAAATGCCAGGCGAAGAAGGCTACCCGGCCTACCTTGCATCGCGTATCGCACAGTTTTACGAGCGCGCAGGCGTTGTCAAATGCCTCGGCTCGGATGAAAGACGCGGCTCTGTTACCGCCATCGGCGCAGTTTCGCCTCCGGGCGGCGATATCTCCGAGCCTGTTTCGCAGGCGACGATGCGTATCGTCAAGGTGTTCTGGGCGCTCGATTCGTCCCTTGCATACGCGCGCCACTTCCCGGCGATAAACTGGCTGACCTCGTATTCGCTGTATGTCGATACTCTGGCAAAGTGGTATAACGAACAGTTCGGCCCCGAGTATATGATAAACCGCGATAAGGCGATGCATATACTTCAGGAGGAAAACGAGCTTCAGGAGATCGTCCGCCTCGTCGGTCAGGATGCGCTCAGCCCTGCCGACAGACTCACGATGGAAACGGCAAAGATGCTGCGCGAGGACTTCCTGCAGCAGAACGCATTCGTCGATGAGGATGCATATTCGTCCTATGATAAGCAGTTTGAGCTTATGCGCATGATACTCACCTTCGATGCGCTCGGCCGCGATGCACTCGGCAAGGGCGCGGATATGAAGGCGCTGTTTGCAATCGGAGCAAAGGAGCGCATAGGCCGCGCAAAAATGGCGGCTCCCGATACATACAAGGCCGAGTACGCTTCGATACTTGAGCAGATGAAGAACGAGATCGATGCGGTCATCGCAGGAGGTGAGGACGCATGATTAAAGATTATAAGACCATACGACAGATAGCAAATCCACTGATGATCGTCGAGCAGGTCGAGGGCGTCACATATGACGAGCTGTGCGAGATCGAGCTTCCCAACGGTGAGGTTCGCCGCGGCAAGGTCCTCGAGGTCGAGGACGACAGAGCGGTCGTTCAGCTTTTTGACTCGGCTCAGGGCATAAACCTTGCGCAGACTAAGGTCAGATTTCTCGGTCATCCTCTGGAGCTTGCGGTTTCCGAGGATATGCTCGGCCGCGTATTCAACGGCATGGGTCAGCCCATCGACGGCGGCCCCGAGCTTCTTGCGGAGGCTCACCGCGATATTAACGGTATGCCCATGAACCCGGCGGCGCGCGCGTATCCGGCGGAGTTTATCCAGACCGGCGTTTCCACCATCGACGGCCTGAACACCCTCGTTCGCGGCCAAAAGCTGCCCATATTCTCGGCCTCAGGCCTTCCGCACGCTGCGCTCGCGGCGCAGATCGCGCGTCAGGCGCGCGTTCTCGGCGACGGTGAGAACTTCGCTGTTGTCTTTGCGGCGGTCGGCATCACGTTTGAGGAATCCGAATACTTCATCGAGGACTTCAAGCGCACTGGCGCTATCGACAGAACGGTCGTCTTTTCAAACCTCGCAAACGACCCAGCGGTTGAACGTATCGCAACTCCGCGTATGGCGCTGACCGCGGCAGAGTACCTTGCGTTTGAAAAGGACATGCACGTTCTTGTCATCATAACCGATATCACAAACTATGCCGAAGCTCTTCGTGAGGTCTCGGCGGCAAAGAAGGAAGTCCCCGGCCGCCGCGGCTATCCCGGCTATCTGTACACCGACCTTGCGACGATGTACGAGCGCGCCGGCCGCCGAATTGGCAGCAAGGGCTCGATCACCATGATCCCCATCCTTACCATGCCAGAGGACGATAAGACCCACCCGATCCCCGACCTTACCGGCTACATTACCGAGGGTCAGATCATCCTCAGCCGCGATCTGCACCGCAAGGGCATCGTTCCTCCCGTTGATGTTCTTCCGTCGCTTAGCCGACTGAAGGATAAGGGCATCGGCGAGGGCAAGACCCGTGAGGATCATGCAGGAACAATGAACCAGCTGTTTGCCGCATATTCGCGCGGCAAGGACGCAAAGGAGCTCATGACCATCCTCGGCGAGGCCGCCCTTTCCGACGATGATAAGCTGTTTGCCGAGTTTGCCGATGAGTTTGAAAAGACCTACGTCAATCAGGGCAACAACACAAACCGCAGCATTGAGGAGACACTTGATCTCGGCTGGAAGCTGCTGAGCATCCTGCCCAGAGCGGAGCTTAAGCGCGTAAAGCCCGAGATGATCGAAAAATACATGAAGTAAGGGGGAGTCTTTATGGCAGGCACCACGGTAACCCCTACAAGAATGATGCTCAAGCAGCTCAAGGGCAGGCTCAAGACCGCACGCCGCGGCCATAAGCTTATGAAGGATAAGCGCGATGAGCTGATGCGTCAGTTCATGGACATCGTGCGCCTTAACAAGCAGCTGCGCGAGCGCGTCGAGCAGGGGCTGACGGAGGCTTTTGCCGCCTTGCAGGTCGCAAGCGCAATAATGAGCCCCGAGATGCTCGAGCAGGCGCTTCTGTATCCGCGCCAGAGCGTCGAGCTTGATATGCAGTTTAAAAATATCATGAGCGTCAACGTGCCGCAGTACTCGTTCCACACGCGCAATAACGACCCGTCGGAGATTTATCCATACGGCTTTGCGCAGACCTCGGGCGAGCTGGACGACGCGCTCTCGCGCATGGCGGTCGTTTTCGAGGATATGCTTCAGCTTGCGCAGGTCGAAAAGACCATGCAGCTTCTGGCCGAGGAGATCGAAAAAACCCGCCGCCGCGTGAATGCGCTCGAGTACGTCATGATCCCCGAGCTTGAGAGCAATATTAAATACATCTCCATGAAGCTTGAGGAGAACGAAAACTCCACCAAGGTCCGCCTCCTCAAGGTCAAGGAAATGGTTCTGCAAAACGCACACGATTTTAAGTGAAAAAAAAGCACAAGGCCATGCGAATCAAATGATTCGCATGGCCTCAGTCTGTCGAAAAAGTCCAGCAACGGCTGGGCTTTTTTGCGTTTATATGATAA
>OLRQ01000751.1_pt1 | contig 31174 bp, 26 predicted proteins | sample 1671971 | NCBI WGS metagenome assembly OLRQ01 (sample SAMEA3136631, study PRJEB25190) | human gut metagenome | biome: human gut; feature: human-associated habitat; material: faeces | place: Austria | collected 2013
AGTTTGAAGATTAGACATAAACAAATCCTCCGCATGGTCTAAGCCATACGGAGGAATAACTGTTTTACGGACACCCGTCTATACGGGCAAGGAATTTTTTATACCTTCTTTCTATACTCCTTCGGCAGACAGCCGTAGGATTCCTTGAACGCGGCTGTGAACTTGCTCTGACTCTCGTAGCCTACGAGCCGTCCGATCTCTGCGATGCTCATGTCGGACTCGTGCAGCAGCGCCGCCGCCTTCTTCATCCGGTGCTCCTTCATATGCGCCGCGATCGATTCTCCGTAGACGGACTTGAACACGGCCTTGAGCGTCGTCTGGTTCATCAGATACTTGTGCGACAGCTCCTCGATCGTGAAGCGGCGCTCCATGTTCGACGCGAGCAGATCGTGTATCTCGCGGATTACGCGCACCTGCTCCGCCTGATACTGCGTCATCTGGTTCCGCCCTGAGGGTTCGAGCTTTGCCAGATACAGCAGAAGCTCCAGAGTTTTAATCCTGAGATAAGCGTTTCTCAGCTCCTCTGGCTGGTCATAAAACGCGGAAAAAATGCTCTCTGTCTGCTCGCTGCCCGTATGCGGGAAGCAGCCCGCGCCGCAGAGCCTGTCTTTAAGGCGCTTCGGCGTCACGCCGGAATCCGCAATCAGCTCCGGCGCCGCGCCGTCCTCCAGCTCTATGTGCAGCAGCTCACAGCGGTCGTTCGGGAAATAGAACTCCGCATCGGCCAGCAGTTCTCCGGGGCAGACGCAGAAATCGCCCGGCCCAAGGTTCACGCTGCTGCCCGCCGCCGTTTTCCAGCCGACGCGCTCCGCGCGGCAATACAGCACCGCAAGCTCGCCCGCGGCATACCTAGGCGATGCGTCATCGGGCAGTGCGAGGAAATGCAGCCGCACGCCCGGAAAAATTTCCGCCGCGCGCATTATTCCGCCTCCTCGCGCCATTCGGGGCACGCAATATCCATGACCTGCTCTATCATCTCATGCAGCAGGCGGCTCTGCGCGCTGTCCGCCGCGTGATAATACACTTCCTTGCCCTCGCGGCGGCTGACAATCAGGCCGCTGTCGCGCAGTGTGCGCAGGTGATGAGATACGGCAGGGCTTGACATATCCAGCATTACCGCGATATTCACGACGCACTCGTCGCAGTGGCACAGCAGCCAGAATATCCTCACGCGCGTCGTATCGCCCAGCTGGCGGAACACATCCGCTATGGTCTGGAAATTATCTACGCGTTCAAGCACCTCGCGTATCTCCGCCGTGTTCATTTTTTCTTCGCCGTGATGATGCGGCAGTTCGGTCTTCGCCATGCTTACTCCTCCGTTTTCGCCCGTTCGGAAACGCTTTTTGCCCCTTTGGACATGAGTTTACCGAAGGGATTGACTTTCCTTTTCGCGCATATTATACTACGGCCATGATGATTAAACAAGTGCTTAATCATGAAATGATTTGCACGCCACGCAGAAAGGAGAACATTCTCAATGAAAAAGACTTACAACATAGAAGTGGACTGCGCCAACTGCGCAAATCTTATGGAGGAAGCCACCAAGAAAACCCCCGGCGTTGCCTCCGCTGTCGTGAACTTTATGACTCAGAAGATGATAGTAGAGTTTGAAGACGGTCAGGACGCAAAAGCGGTTATGAAAGAAGTGCTCAAGGCCTGCAAAAAGGTTGAGCCTGACTGCGAGATCGAGTTTTGATTTTACCGGAAGCGCCCGTCCGCTGCTGCGGGCGGGCGCATTGCCCGGTCAAACGATTAAATGAACGTTTAATTATAAAGGAGATGCTCCGTAATGTCCAAGAAGCAGAAAAAGATGCTGACACGCATCATCATTGCGGCCGTAATGCTCATCGCACTGCGCTTCATCCCCGTCACCAGCCTGCTTCGTCTGGCGCTGTATCTGGTCGTATACATCATCATCGGCTACGATATACTCCGAAAGGCCGGCAAGGGCATACTCAACCGCCGCGTATTTGACGAGAACTTCCTGATGGCCGTCGCCACGGTCGGCGCGTTTGCGCTGGCGATATATGAGCGCAGCGGCGACTACAACGAGGCTATCGCCGTTATGCTGTTTTACCAGATAGGCGAGCTGTTCCAGAGCTACGCCGTCGGCAAGAGCCGCAAGAACATCAGCGCGCTCATGGATATCCGCCCCGATTATGCCAACATTGAGCGCGACGGCAAGCTTGAAAAGGTCGATCCCGATGAGGTCGCTGTCGGCAGCATCATCGTTGTGCAGCCAGGCGAAAAGGTTCCTATCGACGGTGTCATCGTTGAAGGCAGCTCCTCGCTCAACACCAGCGCACTGACCGGTGAAAGCCTCCCGCGCGACGCCAAGCCCGGCGACGATATTATAAGCGGCTGCATAAACATGACCGGCGTTCTGAAAGTCAAAACCACCAAGGAGTTCGGCGAGTCCACCGTCTCCAAGATACTTGAGCTTGTCGAAAACTCCAGCTCCCGCAAATCCCGCTCCGAGGCGTTCATCTCGAAGTTCGCCCGCGTATATACCCCCGCCGTTTGTTACAGCGCGCTCGCCCTCGCGGTGCTGCCGCCGGTAGTCCGTCTCATCACCGGACTTGACGCACAGTGGGAGCAGTGGATATACCGTGCGCTGTCCTTCCTCGTTGTCAGCTGCCCCTGCGCGCTCGTCATCAGCATCCCGCTCAGCTTCTTCGCCGGCATCGGCGGGGCGAGCAAGGAAGGTGTCCTCATCAAAGGCTCCAACTATCTTGAGACTTTGTCTCAGGTCAAGACTGTTGTGTTTGACAAGACCGGCACGCTGACCCAGGGCGTATTCGAGGTCAGCGCCGTGCATCACACCCCCATCGAGCAGGAAAAGCTGCTTGAGTACGCAGCTCTCGCCGAGTGCGCCTCCTCACATCCTATCAGCAAGAGTCTCCAGCGCGCCTACGGCAAGGAGATCGACCGCAGCCGCGTCACTGATATTGAAGAGATCAGCGGTCACGGCGTTATCGCCAAGGTAGATGGAGTTCAGGTCGCCGCCGGCAATGACAAGCTCATGGAGCAGCTGAACATCCCCTACCAGAGCTGCCACAGTATCGGCACAATAATCCACATGGCGCTTGACGGCAAGTACGCCGGACACATCGTCATCTCCGATATCGTCAAGCCGCACTCCAAGCAGGCCATTGCAAACCTGAAGCATGCGGGCGTTGAGAAGACCGTTATGCTCACCGGTGACATGAAGAAGGTCGCCGACTCCGTCGCAGCCGAGCTCGGCGTTGACGAGGTGTACAGCGAACTGCTTCCGGCCGGCAAGGTCGAGAAGGTCGAAGGGCTGCTCGCGGCCAACAGCGGCAGCGCTAAACTCGCCTTCGTCGGTGACGGCATCAACGACGCTCCTGTTCTCAGCCGCGCGGACATCGGCATTGCGATGGGCGCCATGGGCTCCGACGCCGCTATCGAGGCTGCCGACGTTGTGCTCATGGACGACGATCCGCTCCAGATCGCAAAGGCGATCAAAATATCCCGCAAGTGCATCCGCATAGTATATGAGAACATCGGCTTCGCGCTGGTCGTCAAATTTGGCTGCCTGCTGCTCGTCGCTCTCGGTATGGCCAACATGTGGGCCGCGATATTCGCAGACGTCGGCGTTATGATAATAGCCGTTCTCAACGCAATCCGCGCCCTGAGAGTACACAATCTGTAACTCATATATAATTTTAAGCTCCCGTTTTTACGGGAGCTTATTTTTTATTCCGCGCCGTTTACACCGCACTCTCTGACGTATTGGTCAAACTTGTCCGTTATATACACCTGTGCCTCTAAGCCTCTCCCCTGCTCGACAAGCTCCGTTATATGCTCGCTCTGCTCTATCAGCTCATCTATGCCCCAGTATCCGGCGCAGTAGGTCCACAGATCCTGCGATATCTCGGTGAACGAATTCATCAGCAGGATGAACACCTCGTTACCGCTCAGGCGGCAGATGAGATAATGAAAGCCCTTGGTCATGCGGCCAAGCTCCGCCGCCGTCAGATCCTTGCCGCGCATCGTCCGGAATGTGGCGATATACTCGCGCAGCTTCGCTATATCCGCGGGCGTATGCTCCTTCGCAAGGCGGATGAGTGCGCCGCCCTCGATGGCGTTACGCGTCTCGACCAGCGAGACGATGCGCTCGCGCGTCAGGTGTCTCCCGCCGGTGCGCAGTATCTCATGCAGCGTGTCGTAATTTCCATTCGCGGCAAAGTCGGCGACATAAGTCCCGTGCCGCGGAATTATCTCGACAAATCCCGCCCGCTCAAGCTCCTTTATCGCAAGATGCAGCGCCGACTGGTTCACACCCGTCTGCTCGGCCAGCAGTCGTTCGCTCGGCAGCTTCTCGCCGGAGCGAAGCTCGCCAAGGAGGATTTTGGATTTTATCTCGTCAAAGAAATACTCCTTCGGTGACGGTATGCTTATTTTCTCAAAGGCCATGCACGGTGCCCTTCCGTCTGTGATTATTCACGGTGAATCACAGTGACATTATGCCGTCAATGGCTCGGTTTGTCAAGAATATCAGTCCATTTCAAATTGACACAAAACCGGCAATATGATATCATCCGTGCTGTGATTATTCACGGTGAATAGATTTGGGAGGGAAATATGAAAGATTTAAAGCACCTCATATATTTTGAGAGTCTCCTTGCCGACGCGAACAACGAGCTTGTCAAACAGGCCGCGGCGGACGGCAAAAAGGCGTTGGGCTACACCTGCTATTTTGTCCCCGAAGTCCTGCTGAACCTGCCCGGCTGCTTCTCCGTGCGCCTGCGCGCCCCCGGAACCGGCAGCACCGACATCGGCACCTACTACATGACCAACAAGACATGTCCCTTCACCCGCAGCATCCTTGAGCGCAGCATCGAGGGTGGATACAACTTTCTCTCCGCGATGATGTCCTCCGAGACCTGCCAGATGATGCACCGCGCGCACGAATATTTCGACATTCTCGGCCTCGTGAAGCCTGTGAACCCCCAGTTTTTCATGAGCATGATGGACGTCCCCTTCGTCACTACGCCCGCGGCCTATGAGCATTATGAGGAGCAGCTGCGCAAATACATACTCCAGCCACTCAGCGAGGTCTACGGCATCGACGTCTCCGAGGCCGCCCTCCGGCAGGCGATAGACGAGCACAACGAGATATGCCGCATCATCACCGAGATCGGCGAATTCCGCAAGCTTGAAAACCCGCCGATAACGAGCTATGAGTTCCATGTGATACAGCTTGTCAGCGAATGCTGCCCGCAGTATCTTGTGAAAGACATGCTCCGCGAGACTCTGGGGGAGATAAAGACCCGCGAGCCTGACCCCAAGCCCGCGTACAGGGCACGTATCGTCGTTACCGGCTCCGAGGTCGATGATCCGGCCTTCACGAAGCTTCTTGAGGACTGCGGCGCATACGTCGTCGCCGACCGTTACTGCTACGGCTCCCTCCCCGGCCGCGAGGAGATAATCATCCGCGACGGCGAGAGCGCGCTGACCGCCGTCGCCCGCCACTACCTCAGCACCAGCGAGTGCCCCCGCTTCATGAACAAGGAGAAGCAGGAGCAGCGCCGCCGTTATCTCAAGCAACTCGTAAACGATTATCACGCCGACGGCGTGCTGTACCTCCAGATGAAGTTCTGTGAATTCTGGAGCTATGAGCGCGTCATGGGCGTACATGACATGGTCGAGAAGGAGCACATCCCGTGCATCGGCGTCGAGAAGGAGTACACCATGGCATCCGCCGGTCAGCTCCGCACTCGGTTCCAGGCCTTTGTCGAGAGCATCGAGATTAAGAAAATTCAGGGAGGTAAGCAGTGATGGCAAACGACGGAAAGCGTTTCATCAAGGGCAGCGGCATCGCAAAGCACCGCGAGTGGCGCGGCCTCAAGGATACATTCTATGACTACACGCAGTGGGTCGTGAACCTCGGGCTGCTGGTGCAGTTCGTCGCAAAGTCTCCGGTACGCATCATGCGCGGTATGCTTGAGTACCGCTGGCTCGGCTCCTACCTCGGCAGCCTGAACATGGTGGACAAATGCATGGCCGGTATGCGCGGCCCCGCTCTGCGCGTATCACACACGCAGATGCACGCCATCATGAAAGGCGCAACGCAGATGATCGCCGACAGCATGAAGGGCGACCGCCGCTTCGGCGACACGAAATTTGCAGACAAGTTCGTCATGCTTGAGCAGACCATGTGCCCCGAGATAATCGCCGGTTTCCCGAATCTCAAGGCTCTGCCGCTCGAAGTGCTTCAGGGGCTCCTCGGCACATACATGGATCAGAGTCTGGCACCGTTTTACATGGACGTCATGGAAAATGCAGGTCTGCCCGCCGACTCCTGCCGCCTCAGCGCGAACGCCGCCGGTGTTGCGATCAACGACGATTACCCCCGGATCGGCGCATGCCTGGTCACGAACAATATGCCCTGCGACTCCTCGACCATGAACAGTCAGCTTATCGAGCGCCGTGTCACAATTCCCACAATGGTTGCAGGCATCCCGATGCGCTGGGAAGACCCGGCGACCGATAAATATGCTCTTGCCCAGATGAAAGAGGTAATCCGCTTCATTGAGCGGAACACCGGCGAGAAGTTTGACGAGAAGGCATTCTTTGAGATATTGAAGAAGCACAACGCCGAAGTACGCAATGAGTTTGAGGCGTGGGAGTACATCAAGACCCCGTATACGCCATACGCAAACGTCATCTCCCCGCTGTTCCACGCATTCTATTTCACCTTCTCCGGCGGCCGCATGCCGTATATCGACAAGGCCGCGAAAAAGGCGCTGAAAATTGCCGAGAAAGCCTACCGCGACAAGGTCGTCAGCTTCCCGAACGCGCGCCATCGCATGATAACATGGGGCGGCCCCGGCTGCTACTATGTTGACTTCAACACATGGGCATATAACTGCTGGGGCGTACTGGTCGTGGCGCAGATGGACATGTTCTCCGGCAACGTCATAATGTCCGAGGGCAACGTCGATCAGGCGCTTATCGACATTGCGCACAACTACGAGCGCGGCGTCATGCGCCGCCACCTCACCGGCGGCTACAAGCATCTGCTTGAGTTCTGGGATGAGGCTGAGAAATTCAACTGCGACATGATACTCGTCTATGACGACATCACCTGCAAGGGCGCAATGGGTCTCGCGGGCGTTGTGAACGATCAGGCCAAGGAGCGCGGCGCACATCTCGTCTGGGTGCAGAACGATATGTTCGACCACCGCACCATAAGCCGCAGCTCTATGCGCAAGCAGTTCAGCGACTACATGACCGCCGTTATGCAGGAAGAGCCGATCGACGCAAGTCTGCTCGATCTCGACGATTACGAAGGGTGGTAATTATGAAATTCAAAAAGCTTATCATTGCCTTGCTGTCTCTCATTCCGGTGTCCATGCTGATATACTGGTTCAATCTCGATAACAAGCTTTTGTTCTATGTTGTCCGCCCGCTGCTGAATAAACTCTATAACAAGCAGAAACGCGACGTAAAGCTGTAATCACACGAAAACGACGAAGCATATGCTTCGTCGTTTTTGACAATTGAAATATTTTTCTATCTGTGCGATTATAGTATAAAACAAAAATTTGAAAGGAACAGTCATGAAAAAATACGCATTGATAATGATCGATATGCAGGGCGGCTTCATCTCCCCTGCCTCGCCCATCTGCATCCCCTCTGCCGCGGCCACAGTCCCCGCATGCGCCAGAGCGATAGACCTCTGCCACGCGGCTGGCGTCCCCGTGGTATATGCCACGCGTCATTACAGAGCGGACGGCAGCGACGTTGAAAAATGCCGCTACGATGTCTGGTTCAAGGGCGGCAAGCCGCTTTCCGAGGAGTGCGCTCCCGAAATATCCGACGCTTTTCCGCCGGAATTCATCGTTCTGCCGCAGGACTACTGCATAGTCAAGCCGCGCTTCTCCGCGTTTTTTCATACGCAGGTAGACCTGATACTGCGCAGGCTGGGCGTGGATACTGTGATCCTCGCCGGAACAACCACGCCGAACTGCATCCGCAGCAGCTGCTACGACGCGCTTTCGCTCGACTATGACGTCGTCGTCCTTTCGGACTGCACATCGTCCGTGACCGACGAGGTGCAGCGTGCAAATCTTGAGGATATGGCGCGCATCGGGGCAAAGATCTGCACCGTTGACGAGCTGAGCAGCCTTATATAAGTCCGTCAGCTCTCGGCAAGATACACGCTCGCCTCGACCGACGGCAGCAGCTCATCGGTTTTCACAAGCTCCTCAATGCGCTCCGCCGTGATGATCCCGCAGTCGGCAAGCGGGGACTTTCCGCCGTTGAACGCGCCCATCATCACCGACGGCTTATCGACAGGCAGAATTCTCCGCCCGTCCTCGCATATGAGGTAAAGCCTGTATATCACATCGCGCCCGCTGGTGGCGTGGAGCGCCTGCTGGCCTATCAGCGGGAACATCTGCGTGAACTGCTCCTCCTGCGAGCACTCCAGCAGATACATCTCCCCTGCTTTCGCGGGCTGTCTGCCGACCCATTTCCTATATATCCGCATTCGTTGCCCTCCAATCTTTGGATAAAGCGTAACACTGCGGCGGCAAAGAGTCAATGTTTTTATCAAAGTGCCTCCGGATAAGCTGTGCTCGGTGCGGATATATGGTTGTTATGTAAACCGTTTGCAGGTCTCAAGAGGTTGATACCATGAAACGAATACTTCCGCTCTGCATAATTGTTCTTGTGTGCGCTGCCGCGATACTGCTCGCGGCCAATGTGCTCGTCGGCGTCAGATCCGATGCGAAGCAGACTGAGCCGCAGGCTGACACGAATGTCAATGCCGCCCCCGCTCAAGCCGGCGCACCGGCGGACAGCATTTCCGAAGAAACCGAGCTGTTCGCGTCGCTCTCATCCGCAGCGGTGGAGCAGGCGTATAAAACCGCGGACGGATACAAGGAGCTTTATCTTAAGCTCTTCTCCGGCAGCGGGCTGAATCTCACTCAGGACGAGATCGCTCCGCTGGCCGCGCGGCTCGGCGAGCTTGGCTGCTGCGCGTTGGCGCTCAATTGCAGCATTGATATGACGAATCCGGCGATGCTCAATGACTTTTTCGCCGCCGTTGACGAGGGCCGCGACGCGGATATTGCAATATACGAGCTGTGCCCTGACGCTGGCTTCCTTTGCCACACGCTGCACTTCCGCGGCGGCAAATATTATCTCACGCGGACGCGGCTCGCGTGGCAGCATGGCAGCTGCGCACTTCAGGGCGAGACGCCCACGGTGACATATTCGGAGACCTATGCGCTCACCGAGCTTTACGTCGAGGATGTCCGCCTGTGCTATGACTATTATATTCCGGACAATCCCCCAGGCACACGCCATGACGGCCACATAGAGACCTTCTCGTCGATATATATCGGACAACCATCCGGCTGAGCCGGATGGTTTTGACTGGCAAAAAATCGGGCGTACTTTTGCAGTACGCCCGATTTATCAAATTATTATATCAGCCCCAGGCACTGTACCACGCGCTGTAATCCTTGTTTGCGTTCTCCCAGCCGGAATTCATATCCAGCTTGCTCAGTACGCGCTTGTAGCCCTCGTTGTCCTCCGGATACGGGGTCGGCTTATAGTCGTTATATCCGACGCCGCCGCTCATGTTCGAACTGACGCAGCACGGTATGGCATCATAGCCCTCGGTCGTGATGGTGCCGTCGATGTCACGCTTGATCGTAACCTGAACAATCGCGGTGTCCTGATCCGTGGGCTGGGTGTTTCCGCCGAAGCTCCAGTTGCCGACACTGTACATGATTATGCCGCCGTTATACTCGACGATCGGCCCGAGGACATGCGGATGCGTGCCATAAATGAGATCGGCTCCCGCGTCGATGCAGGCCTGCGCGAGGTCTATCATCTTCTGAGTCGGCTTATAATACAGCTCCTTACCCCAGTGGAAAGCCATGACGATATACTCTGCGCCGTCGGCTTTCATCTGATTTATCGCATTCACACATTCATCCGTTGTCGGGACAAAGTAACCGTCGTTAATATTGAAGCCGCAGTAGACGCCGATCTTTATGCCATTCTTAGTCGTGACTACCTGCGCCTGACCGACCTTGCCGTAGGGCAGGCCGGCGTTATCCAGCGTTGCATATGTATCCTCAACGCCCTTATCACCGAAGTCGTTGAGGTGGTTGTTCGCCGTCGTGACGAAATCGACCCCGCCCTCAAGGAGGATATTCACATACGACGTGGGCGCGCGGAAATAGAACGTGGGGTATCCGACCGGAGACAGGCTTCTGTCAGAGAAAGTGCATTCAAGGTTTGCAAAGGTATATTCATCGTCGGCGAAGTACTGAACGGTATTTGCGAAGGGATAAGCGTAGTCATCCCCCACCTTATTGAAGTAATCCTGCGTATTCTGGTGCGGCGCAAGGGTGCAGTCGCCGATGAAGGACAGGGTGAAATACTCCGGAGTGGGTTCCGGCGTCGGGGTAGGAGTCGGCGTCGGGGTTGCTTCGGGCTCAGCGCTCTGCTCCACGGGCGGCGTCACGTCATCCGGCACGTTCACCGTGGGGTTGTACTCCGGCTGCGACACTCTGGCCAGCAGAGTAAACCAGAAAACTACCAGCAATATCGTCAGTAATCCAACGTTTACAAAAATCTTTTTCATTTTCTAACCTCAACCAACAAATAAAGCCTATACATTATAATGAAATCTCGACAATAAAGCAAGTGTCTCAGGCCGCGATTTTTCAAATTAATATAACTTAAGAATTACGCCTGTCCTCCGCATAAGCCTATGCCGCGCAGCGTCAAATAATTCGCCGCACCCCGCCGCGAAAAAAATGCGCCCCGAATCAATTCGGGGCGCTGCGCTAAGGAAAGGGATAAGGTAGGGTGTCAATTATCAGAGAAGTCCGCCGATCTGTATAAAGAGCGGAGCGAAAACAAGCGAGACAACGGTCATCAGCTTGATGAGGATGTTGATGGACGGGCCGGAGGTATCCTTGAACGGGTCGCCCACGGTGTCGCCGACGACGGCGGCCTTATGCGCATCGGAGCCCTTGCCGCCATTGTGTCCGCCCTCGATGTACTTCTTGGCGTTGTCCCAAGCGCCGCCGGCGTTGGACATGTAGATAGCCAGCAGAACGCCGGTGACCAGAGAGCCTGCGAGCAGGCCGCCGAGAGCGGCAGGGCCGAGCAGGATGCCGACCATGAGAGGTACGACAACGGCCATGACGCCGGGGACGATCATCTCGTGCAGCGCGGCGCGGGTAGAGATGGAGACACAGGAGCTGTAATCGGGCTTTGCCTCACCCTTGAGGATGCCGGGGATCTCACGGAACTGGCGGCGAACCTCTTCTATCATCTTATACGCGGCCTTGGAGACAGACTCCATGGTCAGCGCAGAGAACGCGAACGGAAGCATACCGCCTATGAGCAGACCAATAACGACATTGGGGTCGAGCAGGTCAATCGCGTTGAGCCTGACCTCGGTAGCGTAGGAAACAAAGAGCGCGAGCGCGGTGAGCGCTGCGGAGCCGATGGCGAAGCCCTTGCCCATTGCGGCGGTGGTGTTGCCGACGGCGTCGAGCTTGTCGGTTATCTCACGGACATGAGGATCAAGGCCGCTCATCTCGGCGATGCCGCCGGAGTTGTCTGCGATGGGGCCGTAAGCATCAACCGCGACAGTGATGCCGGTGGTGGCGAGCATACCTACGGCGGCGAGCGCGATGCCGTAGAGGTCGCCGGTGACGGCGTAGGAGACGTAGATACCGACAGATATCAGAACAATGGGGACCCAGGTGCTCATCATGCCGACGGCGACGCCGGAGATGATGGTGGTGGCGGAGCCGGTCTCGGACTGGGCAGCGATGCGTTTGACGGATTTATAATCGTCGGAGGTGTAGACCTCGGTGACGAAGCCGATGACGAGGCCGACGATGAGGCCGGCAATTATCGCAAGAGCGTAGTATATCTTGCCGAAGAAGCTGTAGCTGAGTACGACGGACAGCACCGCTACGATAACGGCGGAAACGTAGGAGCCCATCTTGAGAGCCTTGTGGGGATTGGAGTCATCCTTGCCGCGGACAAAGAAGGTGGCGATAACGGAACCGAGAATGCCGACAGCCGCGATTATCAGCGGAAAGATCGCACCGGCTCCGGTGAACAGTCCCTGAACGGAGACGCCCAGCGTGAGCGCGGAGACGAGCGCGCCGACATAGGACTCGAAGAGGTCAGCGCCCATACCGGCGACGTCACCAACGTTGTCACCGACGTTATCGGCGATGACGGCGGGGTTGCGGGGGTCGTCCTCGGGGATACCGGCTTCGACCTTACCGACAAGGTCGGCGCCGACGTCGGCAGCCTTGGTGTATATGCCGCCGCCGACACGGGCGAACAGCGCGATGGACGATGCGCCGAGGGAGAAGCCGAAGAGGATGTTGTAGTTGCCGGTGATTATGTAGATAAGGCTGCATCCGAGCAGGCCGAGACCGACAACGCACATGCCCATGACGGAGCCGCCGGAGAACGCGACGCTGAGCGCCTTGTTCATGCCGCTGGTGAGAGCGGCGTTGGCGGTGCGGACGTTCGCCTTGGTGGCGACGCGCATTCCGAAAAAGCCCGCAAGTATCGAGAAGCATGCTCCGATGACGAAGCAGACGGCGGTGCCGAAGTCTATGAATATAGTGATCAGCACAAACAAAACTACGATAAATATCGCAAGTATTTTATATTCGGCGCGAAGGAAGGCACTTGCGCCTTCGGCAATAGCGGCTGCGATCTCCTGCATCCGGCTGTTTCCCGCATCGCACTTGCTGACATAGCGCGCCTTATAAAGTGCGAAGAGAAGTGCAGCCGCCGCGAAGAGCGGAGCCAACCATATCATCTTGTCCATTTTGAGTTCTCTCCTGTGTAATGAAATGTGTACCGGCTATTTTGCCTTGTGTTTGTGTATTTTAGCCTATAAATCATCTTTTTTCAAGGCCGGTCGGCATTAAAATTTTGCATTTTGACGAATTTCAGTTAAAACGCTGAAATGTTAAGATAATTAGCGCCGCATATAGGCATAATCAACAATTTTTTCGTATTTCTGCATGCCGTGATTTTATACATATTTTATGTTATGTCAAAAATTGTGCAGTAAAATCATTTCATGTTCAAATTTCAGGAAGATTTGATGATTTTGCGTTCAAATTTTATTCGTTATATTTTACAATCTGTTGTATCATTATAACAGTTTTCACGACCCGACAATTTTTACTTGGAATTACGACGAAAGCAAGTTATAATAAAAAGATAGGAAGAGACTTTCAACGGAGGAGAGATGACATGAACGACAGAGAGAAAACATTCATACCTGAAGAGGACGTGTATCTTTTCAATACCGGCAGCGCGCGCAAGGCGTGGCTATGCTTTGGCTGCCGCTATATCTCTGAGCTTGGCGCACACCGCTTTGTCGTCTGGGCGCCGAATGCGCAGCGGGTCAGTCTCGTCGGCGATTTCAACTCGTGGGATCGCGCCGCGACTCCGATGGAGTACATCGACGGCGGAGTATGGGTCTGCTTTGTCGAGGGGCTTTCCGACGGAGTTCTCTATAAATTCTGCGTCACCGGCGCCGACGGGCATGAGATACTGAAGTCCGACCCCTTTGCCGCGTGGAGCGAGCACGGAGAAAACACCGCCTCCAGGGTCTGGAAAGGCGGGAGCTATAAATGGACGGACGAGAGCTATATGAGCCGCCGCGCCGCGCGCGATTTCATGCGCGAGCCGATGAGCATATACGAGCTGCACCCCGGCTCATGGCGGGAGCTGAGCGGCAAGAAGCCCGCCTACCGCGAGCTTGCCGATTCTCTCGCCGTCTACTGCAAGCACATGGGCTTTACGCACGTGGAGCTTATGCCCATCACGGAGTACCCCTACGATGGGAGCTGGGGCTATCAGGTCACGGGGTATTACGCCCCGACCTCGCGCTACGGCAATCCGGACGATTTCAAATACCTTGTGGACAAGCTGCACCACACCGGCATCGGCGTCATCATGGACTGGGTGCCCGCGCATTTCCCGAAGGACGAGCACGGGCTTGCCAATTTTGACGGCACTCCCCTCTTTGAGTGCAAGGAGCGCCGCATGGCGGAGCACCCCGAATGGGGAACTCTGGTGTTCGACTATGCGTCGGATCAGGTGCAGAGCTTCCTCGTTTCGTCGGCCTGCAAATTCTTCGAGGAATATCACATAGACGGCATCCGTGTAGACGCGGTAAGCTCGATGCTGTATCTCGACTACGGTCGCCGCCCCGGCGAGTTTACGCCGAACCGAAACGGCGGGAATATAAATCTCGACGCAGTTGCATTCCTGCAGAAGCTGAATTCCACGGTGCTCGTAAATTACCCCGGCGCCGTGACGATAGCCGAGGAATCGACCGCATTCCCGAAGATAAGCGCCCCTCCGGAGGACGGCGGACTGGGCTTCTGCTTCAAATGGGACATGGGCTTCATGCACGATACGCTCGACTACATGTCCATGGACCCGCTCTACCGCAGTCATCATCACGACAAGCTCACCTTCTCGATGATGTATGCGTTCTCCGAAAACTACGTGCTCGCCTACTCGCACGACGAGGTAGTGCACTGCAAGAAGTCGATGATAGCCAAGATGTTCGGCGACTACGACCAGAAGTTCAGCTCGCTGCGCGCGTTGTACGGCTATCAGTTCGCCCATCCGGGCAAGAAGCTGATATTCATGGGCGGCGAGTTCGGGCAGTTCATCGAGTGGAACTGGCGGCAGGGGCTTGACTGGCTGCTGCTTGACTATCCGCGCCATGAGCAGCTGCGGCAGTATTACCGCGCGCTCAACAGGATATACACCGCCACTCCCGCGATGTATGGCCGCGACCACGGCTGGGACGGCTTCAAGTGGCTGAACGTCGACGACCGCGAGCGCAGCTCCGTTGCGTTCATGCGCATGGAGCCGGACGCCGAAAAGGGCGCGTATCTTGTCTGCGCCTGCAACTTCACCCCCGTGCGGTACGACGATTTTCAGATAGGTCTGCCCATGGCTGGTACGCTCAAAGAGATACTCAACAGCGATGACGAGCGCTTCGGCGGCAGCGGAGTGAAGAACCCCGGCGCTGTGCGGACGCGCAGAGAACCGTTTCTCGATATGCAGCATTCGGCGCGCATAGTTCTCCCGCCGATGAGCTGTGTATACTATGAATTTAAACCGAGGAAGAAATAATTTGAGGGGTGAGTATTGTGCTGCACGATGCCATGTCGTTGAATGCAGAAAATGAAAAAGCACTGCAAGATTTTCTGCTTGATATAGATTGTCTTGACGAGCTTATTCCTTGGACGGGTAAATTCAACATTTTTGATGTTTTGAAGATATCACGCACGGAAATACGGCATAGTAATGTTCTCGCGTGGCTGCTTGACGCAAATGAAAACCATGGTCTCGGAGATATGTTCATCCGAGAAATAATGCAGACACTTGTCGAAGAAGATGACAGCGGCAAATACGATGTCTTCAGACTTTTGCTGCTGGATTTTCACTCCTTTACGGTTTACCGCGAGTGGAACAATATTGACATCATGCTTTTGTCGGATGAGGAAAAAGTCGTAATAGCCTTCGAGAATAAGGTTGGTTCTCATGAGCATAGTGACCAGCTTAATCGTTATAGAAATATCCTTGAACGTGCGTACCCAGAATATGAGAGAATATGTATTTTTCTTACGCCCGAAGGAGAATTGCCCAGTGACGAAGAGAATTGGGCAGTGCTGACATATACAAATATAGTTGAAGTACTTGAAAAAACACACGACAAAGCCGAGATGTCACCGGACATAGAGCTTCTCATTAACAATTATATTGCAACTATAAGGAGGGATATCGTGGACGATCAACAACTTGCCGATATTTGTAATAAGATCTATACAAAACACAAAAAGGCGCTTGACATTATATATGAATATAGGGTCGATAACAAAGTACAGATAACGTCCGTAATAAAAGACGTCCTTCGAGAATTTGCGGAGGAAGGTCGAATAATCTATAACGATAAGAACGTTGGATCATTTATCAGGTTTTATACGAAAGAAATGGACGAAGTAATACCCCCTCTTGATGAATCGCAGCAAGATAGGGGTTCTTGGGGAGATTGCACTCTATACAATTTCTGGCTATTACGTGATGAAAACGGGTTATCAGCATGCTTTGAATTAGGCGGGGTCAACGTTCCAGATTCGCAGATGGCTGTAATGCAGGAAATCATCGATTTGGAAAAGCCAAACGATAAAAAACGTCTCCAGTTCAAGTATAAGCGTATATATAGTAAAAAATACAGAATCGACGATTCTGACGATGTTATGATGACTGCTCGTTCACAAGTTATAACTGCGGTAAATGATTTGCTGCGTTGGGAAAGACGTTTACTGGATAAGTTGAAAGAGCCTGTTTGGGTCTAATCTAGAAAATTACGAAAGGAAGTACGCCATGAAAAAAGAATTTCGTGAAATTCTGCGTGAAAAGAACCTCACCGCGCTGCCGAATGTGCTGCTGGCGTCGGCAGAGTGCGCGCCGCTGAGCAAGACCGGCGGGCTTGCCGACGTCGTCGGCACGCTGCCGAAGTCGCTTGCAAAGCTCGGCATCGACGCGCGCGTCATAACGCCGTATCACCGCGTCATCAAGGATAAATACGCCGACCGCGTGGAGCACATGTTCGACTTTTACTGCACACTCGGCTGGCGGCAGGCATATGTCGGCGTCGAGAAGCTGGTGCTTGACGGCGTGACGATATACCTCATCGACAACGAGCAGTACTTCGGCGATAAAATATACCGCGGCGGTCAGGCCGAGGGCGAGCAGTACGCATTTTTCTGCCGCGCCGCGCTCGACTGCATCCCGAATCTCGACTTTACGCCGCAGGTGCTGCACTGCAACGACTGGCACACCGCGATGCTGCCGATGCTGGCAAAGACGCAGTATCAGGGCGGTATGCAGGCGGGACTGAAATTTCTGCTGACGATACATAACATCGCATTTCAGGGCAAGTTCGGCTTCGACTACGTGCAGGATCTGCTGAACATCGACAGCCGCTACTATACGCCGGAATTCATGGAGCTCAACGGCTGTGCGGACTTTCTCAAGGCCGGATGCGTTTTTGCCGACCGCATAAACACCGTCAGCCCCAGCTACGCCTCGGAGATAAAAATGCCGTATTACGCCGAGGGGCTTGAGGGCATCCTGAACGCCCGCAGTCACGAGCTTTCGGGCATCATAAACGGTATCGACAAAAAGGTGTTTAACCCTCATGCCGACAAGCTCCTCCCCGCGACATATGACCGCGGGCACCTGAAGGGCAAGGCCGTCTGCAAGGCGGCATTGCAGGAACGGATGGGACTTGAGCAGCGCCCGGATATGCCGCTTGTCGCGATGGTCACGCGCATGACCGAGCAGAAAGGCTTCGATCTTGTTGCCTGCATACTTGACGATATCATGCAGCATGAGGACATTCAGTTCATGCTCCTCGGCAGCGGCGACGAGCGTTTTGAAAACTTCATGCGCGCGGCGGAATACCGCTACAAGGGGCGGCTGTGCGCGTATATCGGGTACAGCGAGGAGCTGAGCCATCTTGTCTACGCGGCGAGCGACTTTTTCCTCATGCCCTCGCGCTTTGAGCCGTGCGGCCTGAGCCAGATGATAGCCATGCGCTACGGCTCCCTGCCAATAGTGCGCGAGACCGGCGGCCTGCGCGACACCGTGACGCCCTATAACCGCTTCACCGGCGAGGGCAACGGCTTCTCGTTTGCAAACTACGACGCGTGGGAGCTGCGCGACGCGATACGTCTCGCTCTCAGCTGCTGGAACGACAAGGACGTTATGCGCGGGCTTATCGACCACGCGATGAAGGCCGATTTCGGCTTCGAAATTTCTGCACAGGAGTACGCAAAGCTTTATATATGGATGCTGTAAGAGAGACAGAAAACGAAAAAACATTTGAGATATACTTCGGCGGCACATACACCGAATGCTGGAGTGAGGATTACAGCCTTGCCATCCGCTACAGCAGTCGCCGGAGCGTTACGGCAAGGCGGGTAGACGGAGTCTGGCGCGCCATAGGCGGCGACGCAGAGCTATGCGCGGAGCTTGAGTCGGCATCCTGTCCGGCGGCTATGCGCGAGTATTTCAACGCAGCGGCAACGGTATATGCTGCGGCGCGCGACTGCGTTGATCGCGGGCTGCCGCTGGAGCGGCTGCGCGAGTGTCTTCCGGTTCAAAAGAGCGCATTTGCGGCTCCGGAATTGATGCGGCTGCTGATGGATGACTGCGGGATGAAGCTCGAAGCCGCGCTTGAGATTTGCGCGGAGTGCTGTGAAGACTGCCGCATGGCGGATGCCGACGAGAAGGAGCTGCTGCCGTACCAGCCGCGCGCGGCGCATATCGTCTCGGTGCTGCGCGACGTCAGCTCAAAGCAGCTCACGGCAGTGCACGACGCGCGGAGCATCCGGTTCCGCTGCCCCGTCGGCGCCGTCAGGAGCGGCGAGGAGCTTCGGCTAAGCTTCCGTCTAGCGTCCGGAAAAATAAACAGTGCCGCACTCATTCTGTACGGCGACGATCTGGATCTTGAATACGCGATGGAAAGCTCCGGAGAGCTGTACTCCGCGTACATCGCGCCGCAAAGCCCCGCCGCACTCTGGTACTGCTTCCATCTCGACACAGACGAGGGCGAGCGCTGGCTTTGTCCGGACGGGAGCGGATATTACGGCAGGCTCTATTCCGAGCGCCGCAGCGGCTTCCGCCTGACGGTGTTCTGCCGCGACTTTGAGACTCCGGCCTGGTTCCGCCGCAGCGTGATGTATCAGATATTCCCCGACCGCTTTGCGTTCTCGGATGACGACACCGCGAGCCGCGGCATAGAGTATCACAAAAGCCTTGGCCAGACTCCGGAGCTGCACAATAGTCTTGACGAGCCTGTACGCTACTGGCCGCGCGAATTTGAGACCTCGTATTCGCCGGACGATTTCTACGGCGGCACGCTGCGCGGCATCGAGAGCAAACTGCCGTACCTGAAAGAGCTTGGCGTGACCTGCCTGTACCTCAACCCCATCGTTGAGGCGCGCTCCAACCACCGCTACGACAGCTCTGATTATCTGAAGGTCGATCCGATCCTCGGCACGAATGAGGACTTCACGCATCTGTGCGTGACGGCGCGCGGCATGGGGATACGCATAATGCTCGACGGCGTGTATTCGCACACCGGAGCGGACAGCGTGTACTTCAACCGCTATGGTGCATACCCCGACATGGGCGCGTGCCAGGGCACGCAATCGCCGTATTACAGCTGGTACGATTTCCGCCATTTTCCGGACGACTACCGCTGCTGGTGGGGCTTCAAGGATCTGCCGGAGGTCAACGAGCGCAACGGCGCATGGCAGGACTTTGTCGTCAGCGGAGAGGACAGCGTCGTGAAAACGTGGCTGCGGCGCGGTGCATCCGGCTGGCGGCTAGACGTTGCCGACGAGCTTCCGGACGATACGCTCGCGCTCATCCGCTCCGCGGTAAAGAGCGTTGACCCCGACGCGCCGGTCCTCGGCGAAGTCTGGGAGGACGCGGTGATAAAGGAGAGCTACGGCGGGCGCAGGAATTACGCCCTCGGCTACTCACTCGATTCCGTTATGAATTACCCCTTCCGCGCCGCGGCGCTGGATTTCATCCACCGACGAATCGACGCCTTCGTTCTGCGCGATTTTCTGATCACGCAGCAGATGAATTATCCCTCTCCGATGTACTACTCGCTTATGAACCTCCTCGGCACGCACGACACCGACCGCATACGAACCGCGCTTGCTACGAGCACGACCATCCGCGGCATGAGCCGTGAGGATCAGCTGAGGCTCCGCTTCGACGATGAGTCTCTGCGTCTCGCGCTCAGGCGCGAAAAGCTGTGCGCCGTGCTGCAGTTCGCCATTCCCGGGGTGCCTAGCATTTACTACGGCGACGAGCAGGGCATGTGCGGCGTGGGCGATCCGTTCAACCGGCTCCCCTTCCGCGAGGACGAAACGGAGCTGCATGATCTCTACGCACAGCTTGCCAACATGCGCGGCGCGAATCCCGCGCTCTCCACGGGCGACGCGGTGTTCATGGCATATAACGCCGACATCCTGCTGGTTCTGCGCTATGTCCGCGGCGGGGTCGATCACTTCGGCGCGAGCGCGGAAAACGGCGCATTTCTGGCCGTGATAAACCGCGGCGCGGCTCAGTGCTTCGACGTGGAATGCCCCGAGGAATATGACTTCGGGCGGCTCAGCGGCGTTGCCGACGAATTCAGTGCAAAAATAATTAAGGTATAAGGAGAATGACTATGAGCGTAAAAAAACTTGGCTTTGGCATGATGCGTCTGCCCCTGCTCAACAAGGACGACGACGGCAGCATTGATATTGAACTGACCAAGAAGATGGTCGATGTGTTCATCGAGCGCGGCTTCACCTACTTTGATACCGCGTGGATGTACTGCGATTACAAGAGTGAGAACGCCGTAAAGGCCGCCGTCGTTGACCGGCACCCGCGCGACAGCTTCACTCTGACGACAAAGCTGCACAACATGTATGTGCACAGCTTTGAGGACAGGGACAAGATATTCAACGAGCAGCTGCGCAAGACCGGCGTTGAGTACTTCGACTACTATCTTCTGCACGACGTCAATGTCCACAGCTACGAAACCTACAAGAAGTATGACTGCTATGAGTGGCTCAAGGAGAAGAAGGCCAAGGGGCTGACCCGCCATATTGCGATGTCCTTCCATGACAGCGCCGATTTTCTCGACAAGGTGCTGACCGAGTGGCCGGAGATCGAATTTGTGCAGCTCCAACTGAACTATCTCGACTGGGACAGCCTTGGCGTCCAGTCGCGCCTCTGCTACGAGACTGCGGTGAAGCACGGCAAGAAGGTCGTCGTCATGGAGCCGGTCAAGGGCGGTACGCTGGCAAAGCTGCCGGAGCGCGTTGAGACCATGTTCCATGAGCACTCCCCCGCCGCCTCAAATGCGTCCTGGGCGATCCGCTTTGCGGCGAGCTGTCCTGAGGTGTTCATGGTGCTCAGCGGCATGAGCGATATGCAGCAAATGCTCGACAACACCTCGTATATGCAGGACTTCAAGCCGCTCGACGACGAGGAGCGCGCCATCATCAAGTCCGCCGTTGACATCATAAACGGTACTATAACCGTCCCCTGCACCGGCTGCTCCTACTGCACCGACGGATGTCCGATGAATATCGCGATCCCCAAATACTTCTCGCTCTACAATGCCGACAAGCAGGAGTCCGCAGAGAAGGGCTGGAGCTCGCACGGGGAGTATTACTATAATCTCACCAAGAACTTCGGCAAGGCCAGCGACTGCATCGGCTGCGGCCAGTGCGAGAGCGTATGTCCACAGCACCTCCCGATACGCAAGTATCTCAAGGACGTCGCCGAGCATTTTGAATCCGAGCAGGCATAACATGCTGGTTCCAAGCAAGTATATAAAAACACAGGCAGAACGCTTAAACGTTCTGCCTGTGTTTATTTATGTTGAAAGGGAGCCGGACTTCGTGCTTGCTGCGTCGGTTTCGGGCGCGAACCTCGCCACGGAGCTGCGCTGCCTTGTGCAGGGCATGTCATATGCTGCAACGGCAGAAACGCTCGGTGTAGACGCGCGCACCGCAGCGAAACATAAAAACTAAACTGCGAGCCCAGCAAAGTGGGTCGCAGTTTAAAAGGAAGAAGGAGCTAACATAGTGCAGTTTTCGCCGCAAGGCGGAAACGGAACGGTGTTTGCTCCTTCTGACGCTGGTGCCGGTGGCGGGGGTCGAACCCGCACGGGTTATTAGCCCAACGGATTTTGAGTCCGCCTCGTCTACCAATTCCAACACACCGGCACGATGCTCAAAGTATATATCATTCGGGCGGAAAATTCAAGTAAAAATTCTTCATTCCGCGCATTTTGGATCATCTGCCGCCGCAAAACCAAAACCTCCGTAGTCACCGGAGGTTTTGGTTCATATCAATATCAGTCTATCTGGAATCTCGCCAGCATGTTCTCAACGCTGTTATCCAGCAGCTTGAGGAAGCGATCCTGCGTGATCTCCTTCGGCAGCTGCATGCCGAGATCCAGCCACTGTGAGATCAGGCCGACGATACCGTTGGCGTAAAACTCAACAACAAATTCAAAATCCGTACGGTCGATATTCTTCCCCTCGGAAACGATTATCGCAAAGCTGCGGATACATCCCTGAAGACGGCGCTTGAAATAGCGCAGCATATAAATACGGCTGTTGGAATTATAGATATTGAGCGCAAAAACACTGTTGTCCGCAAGGTACTTGAAGAACATCATGACATCATCGCGCCAATGCTCATACACTACCTCGCTGGGCAGCACACGGTTGGCGTCCTCTTCAAAGACCCACTCCAGCAGATCATACACATCGTCAAAGTGATAGTAAAACGTCTGACGGTTCACGCCGCAGATCTCGACCAGATCCTTAACGGTGATCTTGTCTATCGGTTTTACTGTAAGCATCTGTTTGAGCGCCGCGCCCAAGGATTCCTTTGTTGTTGAAGCCATGTTGCTGACCTCCCGATTTTTTATATATTATAACATATAATGACGCAGGATGTAAAGATTTTTTAAGACACTTTGCTGTATTTGACTAGATTTTTTAGTATATAACAGGAAAACCTCTCCTGCCAAGCGGCAAAAGAGGTTTTCTGGAGCTGGTAATGTGACTCGAACACACGACCCCTTCATTACGAGTGAAGTGCTCTACCGACTGAGCTATACCAGCATCAACAGGAGATATATTACCATAAGCCGCGGCTAAAGTCAATCATGAATATTCGCGGCGCGCAAATAAATACAAGGCGTATACTGACAAATCTGACGAAAAAAATCTTTGGGGGAACTACACAAATGCCGTCCGGATTTCGCATATATTCCCCGTGTCAATAGACCGGTTCACCAAAAATTCTGAGCCGAAAGCTGCGTTTAAAAGTTACATAATTATTTCAGCAAATTATTTTTCAAATAGTTATCAACATTTTCAACAGTCTTTTCAACACTCGTTTTTTCCTGTGATATCAACGAAAATCCGGATTTTCATCGATTCATTCCGACACCGCAAATGCGATTTTATTACAAAAGAGAAACAACTTTTTGTTTACATAACCGTATACTTACCTAAACGTCGAGCGGAACAGGCCGGATTCGTTATATGATGAAAAGCTGTCTCCGCAGACGATGATATGGTCGTCGAGCGTGATGCCGACCGCGCTGAGCGCACGTGAAAGATTCGTTGTGATGATATCGTCCTCGCGCGAGGGCTTGACCGTGCCGCGCGGATGGTTATGGGATATTATAACGGACGATGCCTTGAAGCGCAGCGCAAGCTCCGTCATTTTCCTGACGTTTGCCTCGACCGAATTCACAACTCCGCGCGAGATCAGCTGGCAGCAGATAACGCATTTCTGCGAATCGAGGCAGAGCATGTACAGCACCTCGTCCCGCTCATACATGAATATCGGCATGAAATACTTCCCCGCCGCCGAAGCGCTGTTTATCTTCTTCTGCGGCTTCGTCTTATCGATCATATACCGGCGCGAGACCTGCGGGATGAGGCTCAGCAGAAGTGCGGAGTTCTCCCCTATTCCGCTGACATTCTGAAGCTCCTGTATGCTGGCCTCGAGCACACCGGACAGCGAACCGAAACGGTTGAGCAGCTCATGCGCGATCAGATTCGTGTCGGCGCGAGGGATGGCATAGAACAGCAGAAGTTCAAGCACGTTTATATCGTTGAAATTATCCAGCCCATGCTCAAGGTATCTCGCTTTAAGTCTCTCACGATGTCCGTCGTGAACGCTCATATTATGCCTCCCCCGCTTTCTTTGAATATCGCCGTTTAAAGCTCCATTGTCGCATACGCGTTGAGATCGCTGCCGGCTCTTACACCGGCCAGATACTCATAATACGCCTGCGCGCCGACCATCGCCCCGTTATCCCCGCAGAGCTTGAGCGGCGGAATATAGAGCTTGAGTCCGTTCTTCTCCGCCGCAGCCTTGAAATCGGTGCGGATGCGCGAATTGGCAGCGACTCCGCCCGCGACGACGATCTTGTCGTGCCCCAGCTCCTTTGCCGCCTGCATGGCTCTCGGTACAAGACTGTCGCTGACAGCCTTCGTGAACGACGCCGCAAGGCTCGCGCGGTCGATCTCCTCGCCCTTCTGCTCCGCGGTATGGACAAGGTTTATAACGGCGGTCTTCAGGCCGGAAAAGCTCATGTCGTATGGGTTGCCCTCGACGTGCGATATCGGGAAATGATACTTCGTGTCGTCCCCGCCCTGGGAGAGCAGGTCTATCGGCTTTCCGCCGGGGTACGGCAGTCCCAGCACACGCGCGGTCTTATCGAAGCACTCCCCCGCCGCGTCATCGCGCGTCGCGCCAAGAATGTGCATATCGGTGTAGCCGCGGACATCGACAAGGATAGTGTTGCCGCCGGATATGGCAAGGCACAGGAACGGCGGCTCCAGCTCCGGATACGCAAGGTAGTTTGCCGCGATATGGCCGCGGATATGGTGCACCGGTATGAGCGGCACATTCAGCGCGAGGGCGCAGGATTTTGCAAAGTTCACACCGACAAGGACGGCGCCGATAAGCCCCGGCGCATACGACACGGCGACCGCGTCGATGTCCTGACGGGTTATACCGGCCGCCTCTATCGCCTTCTGCGCAAGTATGGATATAGACTCCACATGGCAGCGCGAGGCTATCTCCGGCACGACCCCGCCGTATACCGCGTGCAGATCCGCCTGAGAGAAAATCTGATCCGTCAATAATTTTCTGCCGTCCTCAACGACGGCCACCGCCGTTTCATCACAGGTGGATTCAAAGGATAGTATCTTCACAGTGCATGTCCTCTTTATCTGTAAAAAATTTCGTCATCAGTATAGCATTTTCGCGCGGCAAATCATAGTAATTTTTTCTCGTCCCGACGGGAACATAACCGTGCTTTGAATATAGCGCTATCGCCGGAGCGTTGCTCTCGCGCACCTCAAGCGTCGCGAAGCTCAGCGCGCGCCTCTTTGCGCGGCTGTCCATCTCGGCTATCAGCGCGTCGCCTATGCCCTGCCTGCGGCATTCTGGCGACACGGCGACATTTGAGATGTACCCTTCGTCCAGCACGAACATCATCCCTACGTAGCCCAGCACCCGACCGCCATCTACTGCGGCGATGAACTCATGGCTCGCGTCCGGCAGCTGGCTTCTGAGCTGCTGCTCTGTCCACGGCATGGAGAAGCACTGCTCCTCAAGCGCTGCAAGCTGCGGTATCATGCTCTCCTCGGCGTCGATTATGGTCATGCCCATCAGTGCGCCTCCGCCCAGCTCTTACCGGTCTTGACATCTACCGTGAGCGGCACGGCGAGCTGCGCCGCGTGCTCCATCTCATATTTCAGCAACTCGCTCACCCGCTCCGCCTCGCTCTCCGGGCACTCGACGATAAGCTCGTCGTGCACCTGAAGTATCAGCCGCGCTTCAAGCCCCTCGCTGCGGAGCCGCCTGTCGACATTCACCATCGCAAGCTTAATTATGTCCGCCGCCGTGCCCTGTATCGGCATATTCAGCGCGACCCGCTCGCCGAAGGAGCGCATATTGAAGTTAGAGCTTTTCAGCTCTGGCAGGCTGCGGCGGCGGCCGTACAGCGTCGTGACGTAGCCGTCCTCCTTCGCCTTTTTGACGATGCTCTCCATATACTCATGCACGCCCGAATACTTCTCCATGTAGGCGTCCATGTATGCCTTCGCCTCGTTCGTGTAAACGCCGATATCCTGTGCCAGTGAGAAGGCGGAGATGCCGTACACGATGCCGAAGTTTACGGCCTTCGCGCGGCTTCTGAGCGTCGGCGTGACCTCTTCTATCGGGACGTTGAACACGCGGGAGGCAGTGACGGTGTGGAAATCCTCGCCGCTTAAAAACGCCTCCTGCATGGCCTTGTCGCCGGATATGTGCGCCAGCAGGCGCAGCTCGATCTGGCTGTAATCCGCATCAACGAGCACCTTCCCGGGCGATGCGACAAACATTCTGCGTATCTCGGCGCCGAGCTTACGGCGCACGGGGATGTTCTGCAGATTCGGCTCCGTGGACGACAGGCGCCCCGTGGCCGTAACGGTCATCTGGAAGCTCGTGTGTATCCTGCCGTCGGGCGATATGACCTTTAAAAGCCCGTCCGCGTAGGTGGATTTGAGCTTTGTGAGCATGCGGTATTCGAGCACCGCCTCGATTATCGGGTGCTTGCCGCGCAGCTTTTCAAGAATGTCGGCATTCGTGCTCCAGCCGGTCTTGGTCTTTTTGCCGGACGGCAGCATCAGCTCCTCGAACAGCACCTCGCCGAGCTGCTTTGGCGAATTGATGTTGAACTCGTGCCCCGCCAGCTCCCAGACCTGATTCTGAAGCTCGGCGATGCCCGAATTCAGGCTCTCGCCGAAATCGTACAGCGCCTTGCGGTCAACGAGGAAGCCCGCGCTCTCCATGCGCGCCAGAACCGCGCAGAGCGGCAGCTCGGCGGTATTATAAAGCTCAGTCATCCCAAGCTCCGCGAGTTTGCTCTCCATAACGGGCTGAAGCAGATATATGGCCTCCGCGCCGTTCAGCTCCCGCCCCAGATAGCGCACGGATATTCTCTCAAGTCCGTAGGCGCTCTCCGTCGCGTCGAGCAGGTAGGCGGCCAGCTCCGTGTCGAATACGAACCCGTCCAGCGGCAGATGCTCGGTCAGGAGCCGCTCCATCACGGCTTTGACGCCGTGGCCGCACTTTTTTATTTCCGGGGAAAAAATCAGCCGCAGCAGCGGCGAATACTCATCGCCATAGGTGTTCCAGCTCACCGTGTACACAGCCTTGCCGTCGCATATCTCTACGCTGTCAAGCCCGTTTTCCGCCCACACGGCGATACGTTCCGCCGCGCGGATAATGTCCGAAAGCTCCTGCACCGGCAGGTTTTCCACGCGCGACAGACTCTCCTCGGCGTTCTCCACTGGCGCAGGGGACTCGCCCTCCGTGAGCTGCCATTTCTCTATGAATTTATTGAAGCCGAGGCGCTTGAAAAGCGTGTAAAGCTCCGGTTTATACGCCTTGTTCCAGATATTCTCGTCCGGATCGAACTCAAGCGGGATGTGCCGGTCGATAGTTGCAAGCCAGTATGACATTCTGGCGCTGTCTTCCCCGGCGGCGAGCTTTTTGCGCACGCCCTCCTTGATGTCCAGCGTCTCCAGATTCGAGTATATCGCGTCGAGCGTCCCGAAGCGGCGGATGAGCTCAAGCGCGGTCTTCTCGCCGACGCCCGGCACGCCCGGAATATTGTCCGACATGTCGCCCATCAGGGATTTCAGATCGACCATGCGCTCCGGCTCGAAGCCGTATTCCTCGCGGAAGCGCGAGGGATCATAGATTATTGTCTCGGTCTGCCCCATGCGGGTCTTGACGTTGCAGACATAGCTCTTGTCTGAGATGAGCTGCAGGCTGTCCTTATCGCCGGTAACTATGACGCAGTTCCAGTCCTCCTGCTCGCATATCGCCGCGGCGGTGCCGAGAATGTCGTCCGCCTCATAGCCCTCAAGCTCGTAGCGGCGGATGCCCATATCGTCGAGAACTTCCTTCAGCAGCGGCATCTGCACCGCAAGCTCCTCCGGCATCGGCTTGCGCTGTGCCTTGTAGCCGTCGTACTTCTTATGGCGAAAGGTCGGCGCTTTGAGGTCAAAGCTCACGCACACGGCGTCCGGCTTCTGCTCGTCGTATATTCTCTGGAAGATGGTCAGGAAGCCGTAGACCGCGTTCGTCGGCGTTCCGTCCGGTGCGTTGAGCGGACGCACGCCGTAAAACGCGCGGTTTACTATGCTGTTGCCGTCGATTATCATCAGCTTCATGACTTGTCCTCCCCGCGCAGCCGGATGATCTCATCCCTGAGCTGCGCCGCAATTTCGTATTCAAGCATCTTTGCCGCCTTGTGCATCTGGTCCTCAAGCTGCGCGATAAGCTCGCGGCGCTCGCGGTCGGTCATGCGCGTGCCGTCGGCGCGCTTCGGCGCGGCGGCAGGCTCGCTGGATATCTCCAGCAGCTCGCGGACGCTCTTTATTATCGTCTTCGGCACTATGCCGTGCGCCTCGTTGTAGGCCATCTGCTTTTCGCGGCGTCGGTTCGTCTCGTCGATGCAGGCACGCATGGACGGCGTTATCACGTCGGCGTACATGATGACCTTGCTCTCGGCATTTCTCGCCGCACGTCCGACGGTCTGTATCAGGCTCGTTTCGCTGCGGAGGAAGCCCTCCTTGTCGGCGTCTAGTATCGCGACAAGGCCGATCTCAGGAATGTCCAGTCCCTCGCGCAGCAGGTTTATGCCGACCAGCACATCGAACTCGCCGAGGCGCAGGTCGCGGATTATCTCCATGCGCTCTATCGTGCCGATATCGTGGTGCATATAGCGGCACTTTATGCCGACGTTGCCGAGGTAGGCCGACAAGTCCTCGGCCATTTTTTTGGTCAGCGTCGTCACCAGGCAGCGCAGCCCCATTTTTATTCTCTCGTTTATCTCGCAGATGAGGTCGTCTATCTGCCCCTCTATCGGGCGGACGAATATCTCCGGATCGAGCAGTCCCGTCGGGCGGATGATCTGCTCCACGATCTGCCCTGCGCGCTCACGCTCATATTCGCTGGGCGTTGCGGATACGTACACGCGCTGGTGGATACGCTGCTCGAACTCCTCATATTTGAGAGGCCGGTTATCGAAGGCCGAGGGCAGGCGGAAGCCGTACTCAACAAGCGATTCCTTGCGCGCCCTGTCGCCGCGGTACATTGCGCGCACCTGCGGCAGAGTGACATGGCTCTCGTCCACAAACAGCAGAAAGTCCTTCGGGAAATAGTCAAGCAGCGTCATCGGCGCGCTGCCCGGCGCGCGGTTCGAGATTATGCGCGAATAGTTCTCGATGCCGGTGCAGTAGCCCAGCTCCTGCATCATCTCGATGTCGTAATCCGTGCGCTGGCGGATGCGCTGCGCCTCGATGAGCTTGTTGTTCTCCTCGAACCATTTGACGCGCTCGTCGCACTCGCGGCGTATCTCGTCGATGGCGGCGGCCATCTTCTCCTTGGTCGTGACATAGTGGCTGGCGGGATATATCGCGGCATGGTTCAGTATCCTCGTCGGCATGCCGGTCACGACGTTTATCTCGCTTATGCGGTCTATCTCGTCGCCGAAGAATTCAACACGTATGGCCTTGTCGTTTGAATACGCGGGGAAGATCTCGACCGTGTCGCCTCGGACGCGGAACATGTTGCGCTCGAAGGCGATGTCGTTGCGCTCATAGCGTATCTCGATGAGCTTTCTCAGCAGCTCGTCAAAATCCCTCGTCTGCCCTGGGCGCAGGGATATGACCATGTTGGCATAGTCTATCGGGTCGCCCAGGCCGTAGATGCAGGACACCGAGGACACGACGATAACGTCGCGCCGCTCGAAAAGGCTCGCCGTCGCGCTGTGGCGCAGGCGTTCTATCTCGTCGTTTATCGCGCAGTCCTTCTCGATGAAGGTGTCGGTATGCGGGATGTACGCCTCCGGCTGGTAATAGTCATAATATGATACGAAATACTCTACCGCGTTTTCAGGAAAGAACTCCTTGAACTCACTGCAAAGCTGCGCGGCAAGCGTCTTATTATGCGCCAGAACAAGCGTCGGCCGGTTGACGCGGGCGATAACGTTTGCCATCGTGAAGGTCTTGCCGGAGCCGGTGACGCCGAGCAGCACCTGTTCGTCTATTCCGTTCTCAATGCCTGCCACAAGGCCGTCTATCGCTTCCGGCTGGTCGCCGGTCGGCTGATACGGCGACACGAGCTTGAATCTATCCATAGCTGTCTCCAGAATCAAAACATTAGTTCTAATAATACATTATACCACAAATATGCTCCGCGCTCAATATGAAGCGCAAAAAAGACTTGGCTTTGGCCAAGTCTTTTTCAGTATTTGATTATCAGTCTTTGTATTCAAACATCAGGTCGTACATACTGACGGTGTCGCCGTCCCTGACGCCCATCTTCTCCATGCGCTCAAACACTCCGGCCTCGCGCAGGACCTTGTCAAAGTACATCCGGCTCTCGTAATCGCCGAAGTTGATCGTTGCGACAAGGCGCTGGAGCCACGGCCCCTCGACGATCCACATATCGTCAAACTGGCGGATCTCAAGCTCCTCGGATGTGTCGATAACAGGCTCCGGCGGGACATAGTCGGCCTCGTAGCTCGCTATCGGCGGCAGCTCCGCGAGACGGCGGGCGCACTCCTTGATAAGCTCACGCGTGCCCTCATGGGTCACGGCGCTCATCTCGAAGAACTCATAGCCCAGCTCCTCGGCTCTGGCGCGCAGACGGTCGATGTTCTCCCTGTCGTCGCCCAGCAGGTCACATTTGTTGGCCGCGACTATCTGCGGGCGCTCGGCAAGCTCCGGATTGTACTCGCGCAGCTCCGCGTTTATCGCGTCAAAATCCTCGACGGGGTCGCGCCCCTCGCTGCCGGACACGTCCACCAGATGGATGAGCAGGCGGCAGCGGTCGATATGGCGCAGGAAGTCATGACCAAGCCCTGCGCCCTCGGACGCGCCCTCAATGATGCCCGGAATGTCGGCCATTACGAATGAAACGCCCTCGTCGACGTACACGACGCCGAGATTCGGGAAGAGTGTGGTAAAATGATAATTCGCTATTTTCGGGTGTGCCTTGCTGACTACCGAAAGAAGAGTTGATTTGCCGACGTTCGGGAAGCCGACCAGCCCGACGTCCGCCAGCAGCTTCAGCTCCAGCGTGATGTCATGGCTCTCGCCGGGGAGGCCGGGCTTTGCAAAGCGCGGCACCTGACGGGTCGGCGTTGCAAAATGCATGTTGCCCCAGCCGCCGCGGCCGCCCTTCGCAGCCACAAAGTTCTCGCCGGAGGACATGTCGTGCATGATCGCGCCGGTCTCGGTATCGCGGATGATCGTGCCGCGCGGGACTTTGATATACAGGCTCTCGCCGTCCTTGCCGTAGCAGCGCTTGCCCTGACCGTTTGCGCCGTTGCCGGCGACGTATTTGCGCTTATAGCGGAAGTCCATCAGCGTGGACATATTGTCGTCCGCGACGAATATGACGCTGCCGCCGCGGCCGCCGTCGCCGCCGTCGG
>OLRQ01000756.1_pt1 | contig 31118 bp, 26 predicted proteins | sample 1671971 | NCBI WGS metagenome assembly OLRQ01 (sample SAMEA3136631, study PRJEB25190) | human gut metagenome | biome: human gut; feature: human-associated habitat; material: faeces | place: Austria | collected 2013
TCCGCGCCTTTGATACCCGCACCCACGGCGATATTATGAGCCTTTACACCAACGATACCGATACCCTCCGTCAGATGATCGCGCAGTCCATGGCACAGCTCATTTCTTCGGTGTTTACCATTGTGGCGGTATTTGTCTGTATGCTCTATGTCAGCTTTTATCTGACGCTGGTCGCCGTACTGGTGATGCTGCTCATCTTGCAGCTCGTCAAGAAGATCACCGGGAAGATCGGTGTTTTCTTCGTGATGCAGCAAAAGACGCTTGCGGATGTCAACGCTTATGTGGAGGAAATGGTGAACGGCCAGAAGGTCATCAAGGTATTCTGCCACGAGGAAAGCGCCAAGTCGACGCTTCGGGAAAAGAACAGTGCTTGGGCGTCTGCCGCAGCAAGCGCCAACGGCTACGCCAACTCCATGATGCCTATGATGAACGCCCTTGGTTATGTGCAGTATGTCATTATCGCCATTTTAGGCGGATATATGGCGATCTCCGGCTTTACCAACATCGGTTTGCAGGGAAGCGGCACGCTGACGCTGGGAGCCATTGCCTCATTCCTGACGCTTTCCCGCAATTTTAATAACCCGGTCTCCCAGATCTCCAATCAGTTCAATTCCATTGTGACGGCGCTGGCAGGCGCTTCCCGCATCTTTGCCTTCATGGACGAAGAGCCGGAGGCGGACGAGGGCTATGTAACGCTGGTGAACGTCGAGGAAGCGAACGGCAAGCTGCAGGAAACTGAAAAGCACACCGGAAAGTGGGCGTGGAAGCATCCGCATCACGATGGAACGCTGACCTATACCAAGCTGGAGGGACAGGTGGTATTTGACCACGTGGATTTTGGTTACACCCCGGATAAGACCGTTTTGCACGATATTTCCCTGTACGCGGAGCCGGGACAGAAGATTGCCTTTGTTGGTGCAACGGGCGCGGGCAAGACGACCATCACCAACCTCATCAACCGCTTTTACGACATTGACGACGGAAAGATCCGCTACGACGGGATCAACATCAACAAAATCAAAAAAGCCGACCTGCGCCGCAGCCTGGGCGTTGTCCTGCAGGAGGTCAATCTCTTTACCGGAACGGTCATGGAAAACCTGCGCTACGGCAATCCCGATGCCAGCGACGAGGACTGCATCGCCGCAGCGAAGCTTGCCAACGCCGATGGCTTTATCCGGATGCTGCCGCAGGGCTACAATACCGTGCTCAAGGGCGACGGCAGCGGCTTGAGCCAAGGGCAGCGGCAGCTCATTTCCATTGCCCGCGCCGCAGTGTCCGACCCGCCGGTGATGATTCTGGACGAGGCAACTTCCTCCATTGATACCCGGACCGAAGCATTGGTACAGGGAGGTATGGACAAGCTGATGAAAGGACGGACAGTGTTTGTCATCGCTCACCGCCTGTCTACCGTACAGAACGCGGATGTCATTATGGTGCTTGACCACGGACACATCATCGAACGAGGTAATCACGAAAAGCTGATGGCCGAAAAGGGCACCTATTATCAGCTCTACACCGGCGCATTTGAGTTGGAATGATCTTGAGGAGTCTTGAAAACGTACAATTTTCAAGACTCCTCAAAAATTTTTGCAGCAATATTCTCCAATGCGTCGCTAAATACCTCATGGACACGGATCAGCGAAATGACCTCGCAGATAAACCGCTCCGCTAACACCTTTTTATCCAGCCATGTTCTCTGCGGCGTTGTATCATGCCCTGCGGCCTGCTCCGCCTCCGCTTTGGCGGCGCGGATGGCTTTCTGTGCGGAGAGCCACCGACCGTAAGCCCCGCCGTATAAGTCCTTTTTCAGTTTCCGCAGCGCGGCCTTGTACGCCTTCTCCGCGCCGCTGGAACCATTGTAGTTGAGCCGAATGGCCAGCTCCTGAAAAGTCATACTTTCCTCGTCCGGCTGACCGATGCCAAGGTAGCTTCGCACCAGATTCAGCTCTCTGGGCGTCAACACTTGCTCCATCCGCTGCATCAGCAGCGTTCGGCGCATGAGGCGGTCATAGGCCACGGCGGGATCGCCGCCGCAGCTGACGGAGAATACATCGTCACCTAACTGCCGGACGCAAAATAGCGTCCGGTATTCTTTTATCAACGCCCCAGCTACCTTGGCAGATACATTCAGTTCTCCGCACACCACCTTGGCCAACTCAGCATCAGATGAGTCCCATCCCTCGGCGCAGAGGTATGCCACCCTGCGCAGTTGATTGTACCGGCTGATGGGAATGGACAGAGAGGAAGAATACCGCGCGGCGTAGTCGGACAGCGCCGCTTCCATCACGGGTGTCGCATAGGTCAGCAGTTTTGTTCCATGGGTGGGGTCAAAGTGCCCCGCCGCGTCCAGCAGTGCCAGCGCCGCCTCCTGCTTCAAATCCTCCGTCTCACACCATGGTGTGTACGCCCGCGCCAGTCCGGTGAGGTACCCCTCGTTCTGTGAGATAAGCCGCTCCGCGGCGTTTTTGTCTCCGGCTTGTATTCGCAAAGCCAGCTCTTCGTTGCAGGGGCTATCTCCTGCAACGGTGTACATATTCTTCGCCACGGGAACGCCCCCTTCCTCATTTCAGCCGCTTCTCTGCCTCCGCGTAAATGTGTTCCAATTCCATATCCCGCGCATATCCGTCAGCGGCGTAGTCATTGTTCATCAGCGCCTTGTCCCGGTAGTTCCCCGCCAGACAAAGCGCCTCCTGTCTTAGTTCGTCGGAGATCTTTCCCCGCCAGTGATGCTTGCGGATGGTGTCGGTGCGGGTATTGAACAGGCGGTAGACCGGGTGCTGCTTGTTCTGCTCCTTCTGGTGTTTCATCGCGCCGTACTGCCGACAGGTATAGCGATTGTCCTGCGGTGCGACGCCGTCGCAGTATTTGGGGGTGTGACCGTTGGTGGTCAGAAAGTATCTCCCGCAGCCTTGGCACTGGCTGGGTGCGTGGCCGTGGTGCAATCCGTTCATCAGGTCATAGGTGTAAAAATCTGTGAGCCGCAGGAAATATACCCGCTCCACAAACACCATTTCTTTTTCGTTTTTAGGACTGCGGGCAAACACATAGGTGGACGTTAATTCTGGATACACAGAGAACGGCTCTATATCCCGATCCCAACTTTGCAGTTCCCGCAGTTCATCCCAAAATTCTTTACTGCTGAAGCAGTCATGCGCGGCCATGGCAAAATAAGTTTCGTTCCGCTTTTTCAGACGGCGCAGATAATCCAGTTCAAAGAAACGGACAGCCGCAATGAAGTGCAGGATCGCCATCGGGATGCGCGTGATCGCGGCGCAGAATATCAAAAATTCCTGTTGAAACTCTGAGTTCGGTGTGCGTATTTTGGAAAGGGCATTGTCATCAAACAGGATATCGATTCGTCGCAGTTCTTTTTTGGGGTTGCTATAGCAAAAGGTTGGGTACTTCCATATCTCTTTTGTCAGATAAATCATTCGCTCCCGCAATACGGGGAGCACTCGAGCCGCTTCCACATCACTGCCCTGTATGACTACCGGAAAAAGAAAGGTGGGTGCTCCGCCAGCCTGTATCAGTTCCTTCAAATCATCTTCGGAAATGTTTAAAATGGACGCAGCCATAAATCCCGCAGGGAACTCCTGCTCCTGATAAAAAACTTTGTCATTCCAAATGTCGACTATAATCTGAGCAAAGTTATTGTTCTGCTGTATTCCCAGCGGCATAGCATCGCCCTCCTGTCCCATATCTGTTTTACGGCTGTCCGGTGATATTCTCATTCTATCAAAAAATACAGAATAATCAAGTGAAAGGGTTAGAGCCTCGACTGCAGCGAGGTCTCTGCCCTTATCCTTTTATCTGGAGGAAACGAAATTGAAAAAAGAAAACCGATTGCTGACCATCGACGGTGAAACGTTAATGAGCCAGCCGCTCACGCCGCTGAACTTCGTAGTGGATACGTTGCTGTCCCAGGGCCTGCACATCCTCGCCGGCTCACCCAAGGTTGGAAAGTCATGGCTGGCGCTGTGGCTGGCCGTCACGGTGGCGAAGGGCGATCCCGTCTGGGGCATGGGCGTGAAGCAGGGCACCACGCTCTACCTCTGCTTGGAGGACTCCACCCTCCGCATCCAGAACCGCCTGTTTGAGATCACGGAGGACGCTCCTGCCAGCGTCCACTTCACCACCAACAGTGACACCCTTGGCAAGGGGCTGGAAGAACAGCTCTGCGCGTTCCTTTCTGAACACCCCGACACGGTGCTGATCATCATCGACACGCTGCAAATGATCCGCGGTACCGGCTATGACAACACCTACGCAAATGACTACCGTGACCTCTCCGCACTGAAGCACATTGCGGACGCCCACGGCATCGCCATTCTGCTGATTCACCATCTGCGGAAGGAGCTTGCCGACGATGTGTTCAGCCGTATCTCCGGCACAACGGCTATCAGCGGCGCGGTGGATTCCAGCTTCACGCTGGTGGAGGACAAGCGCGGCAGCGGCAAAGCGACGCTCTCCTGCATCGGGCGTGACATTGAATATCGTGAGCTGACGCTGGAACGCAACGCGGAAAATGTGTGGGAGCTGGTGTCGGACAGCCGGACACAGCCGGAGCTGCTGGGCGGGCGCATCGTCATTCTTCTCTCTGAGCTGATGCGTGACCGCGCGGAATTTACCTTAAGTCTATGTTTGGTGTGACTTCTCCTGACGCCTGAGCTGATGCGTGACCGCGCGGAATTTACCGGCACTCCCACGGAGCTGTCCGCGCAGATCGACCCTGCGGGCAGCGAATGCATCACGCCGAAAAAGGTGTCTCGTCTGATCCTGCAAAGCGTTACCGCACTAAGCAAAATCGATATTTCCGCCGTGGTGCGCCGCAGCAACGGCAAGCGGCTCATCGAGCTGCGCCGTGCCGAAAGTGACGATACACAGGATACCCAAGTCGTTGACCCTATCGACCCTGCCGATGTCTCAGGCGGTGAAAACGCCTCGTGTTTCGGCGTGTGAGCCGCTGTGTGCGCGGTTCTGGGCTGGGGTGGCGTTGTACCCCGCCGTGGGGATATTCTGCCCACACAGGGCGAGCACTGCGGCGGCATAAAAACGGCGAATACGCCGCCAAGCCCTCTGCGTGTCCAGCGTTTCAACAGCATGAAACGCACGCCGAGGGTAGTGATACCACCCCCATGCAGGAACGCCAAAAAAGCACTGTGTACAGGGGAAATAATCACTTGAAAACCGAATGAAGAAACATTTCATTTCTCTGCCGCAGAGGGAAAATTCTCTGCGCCAGTCGTTATTCCCGATAGACACAGAGGGTTCCCTTTTACGGGAGTCTTATCACCTCCGTTGGAGGTGGCCAGCATCGCATTTGTCTGGTCTGCGGCGAAGCCGCTGCCCTGCCAAATGCACTGGGCGGGGCATGGCCCCGCACCCCCCAAGCTGCGAGCGTTTCTGCGGAAACGCTTTTACCCGCCTCCGGCGGCGCAGCTTCAAAGGGGGACCAGTCCCCCTTTGAGGAACCCCCAGCTCTCCGAGGGGACGAGAGAAATCATTTTAGAAAGGTCATTGATTATGAAAAAAGATATCAAATTCAGCACGCGCATGGCGTCCGCCAACCGCGAGAAAATCAAAGCGCTGGCGGCGAAGGCCCACATGTCCATGAGCGACTATGTCACCGCCTGCTGTCTCGGCAAGCGGATCGTCGTCATCGACGAACAGAAGGAGCTGCTCCGCCAGCTCAAGGGCATCGGCAGCAACATCAACCGCCTCACCGTCCTCGCCAACATGGGCAAGGTGCAGGTCATCGGACTCGACAAAGTCGCGCAGGAGTTGTCCGAGGTCAGCGCTGCGCTACGGGCAGTCATGGAAGGGCGGTGAGCCATATGGCCATCGTACATTTCGTGAACTACAAGCGGGGCACACAGTCCCGCGCCGCCATGCGCGGCGTGATGCTCTATGTCATGCAGGAAAAGAAAACCGCATGGGAGGGCGGGTCGCTCGTCAGCGGCATCAACTGCCAGCCGCAGAGCGTCTACGATGATTTCCTGAACACGAAGCTCCTCTACCACAAGGACGGCGGTGTGATGTTCTACCACATGGTGCAGAGCTTCCCCAAAGGTGAAATGATTGACCCTCGGCAGGCCCACGAAGCCGCGCGGCGGCTGGCGAAATACTTCGACGGCTGCGAGGTGCTGGTTTGCACCCATGTAGACCGGGAGCACATCCATTCCCACTGCGTCATCAACTCCGTCAACTTTGAGACCGGCAAGAAGCTGCACATGGCAAAGGAACAACTGCAAGAGTTGATGCGGCGCAACGACGCGATCTGTCAGGAGATGGGCCTGCCGGTCTTTGACGCACCAACGCAGCAGGCCCGCGGCATGAGCGGTGCGGAATACCACACGGCACTGAGGGGTCAAAGCTGGAAGCTGCGGCTCATGAACACCATTGATGCGTGCATGAAATATGCCGCCGACAAGGACGCTTTCGTTTCTCTGATGGCGTTCGAGGGCTACGCCGTCCGCTGGGAGAGCACCCGCAAGTACATCACCTACACCACGCCGGACAGCATGAAGTGCCGCGACAACAAACTACACGAAGAAAAGTATTGCAAGGAGGCCATGGAACGTGAATTCAGAATACGCGCAGAACTTATCGAGAGAGAATTACGAACAGCGGAAACCAATAGCGGAATTGAAGCGGTTGAACCAGTCGAACAGCGCGCCGCAGCCGCAACCGACCCAACCCATCGTGATCCAGTGCGATCTGCCGCAGGCGATGAGCAAGCTGGCAAAGCAGGTGGGCGAAATAAACTGGGAGCTGGAGGAAATTCGGAATATGTTGCCGGAATTGAAAACGCGCATCGACCTGACGCCGGTGCAGAAGTCGCTCACAGAGATGCAGAGATCGCTGACCGAGATGAACAAACTGCTGGAACGGGTTGGGAATCTGAGCGAGAAGTATTCCTGCAAATGGATTCGGTGGCTGCCGGATTTCAGCCTGTTGGTGGCCCTCAAGTGGATCGCGCTGCTTTTGGTGATCGGCGCAGCGGCGATGGCCGGGTGGTATGGCGTGGTAGCGATCCGCAGCCTGTTCCCCTGATCCCCGCCGCGGCTGGACTGGCTGCCGCAGGGACACTACTGGATGAAGATGAGGACGCCGAGGAAAAGCGGCGGCGCATGGAGGCAAAAATCGCCGCCGAAAACTTCGGCGCGGTAGTCGGCTTCGCCGCAGGCGCGGCTCTGGCGGTGAAAGAAAAATTGGATGAACACGCCGCGTGGGAAGAACAGAAAGAACAACCGCATGAGCAAACCATGGGAGGACTCTAAAAATGGCAAGCATCAAAGAATTAGACGAGCGACGATATAAGATCACCGTCAGCAACGGCTACCGGCCTGACGGTCGGAAAATCAGCAAAGCGAAAACGATTCATGTCCCGCCCAATGTTCCCAAACGCGGCATTGGGCAGTATGTCGCCCACGCCGCCGAGGAGCTGGAGCGCAGCTTCAAGACCGGCTACGCCGAGGACGGCGAGATGACCTTCGAGGAATTCGCCTCCCGCTGGCTGAAGCGGCAGACGAAATATGCCCCCAGCACCATCGCTGCATACCGGCGAATGCTGGAGGTGGTGTATCCCATGATCGGCGGCATCCGCCTCAACAAGCTCCGACCGATGGCGCTGGAAAATATGCTCTCCGCACTGCGCAAGCGCAAGCACCACGGAAAGCGCATCAATGAATCCACCGCGCAGCGGTACCTCTCCGTGGTCTCCACCGTGCTCAGCGATGCCAAGCGCAACGAGATCATCGAGAAAAATCCCGCGCGGATGTTAGACCTTCCCACACCGCAGCGCACGGTGCAGCGCATCCCCACGCGAAGCGAGGTGGAAAAGCTGCTGGACACGCTGGCAAAGGAGCCGCGGCACTACCGTCTGTTCTATCTGCTCTCCATGTACACCGGCTGCCGCCGGGGCGAGCTGAGCGCTCTGCAATGGTCGGACTTCACCGGCACGCAAAACGGTCTGCTGCTCACCGTCAGCCGCTCCCGCAGCAGCGTTCCCGGCAAGGGCATTGTGGAGGGCGCTACCAAAAACGGCAAGAGCCGCGAAGTCTATCTCTCCTCTGACCTGCGGGGCATCCTCCTCGCCTACAAGCGCCGCAAGCAGATGGAGGCGGACAAGCAACGCCGCAAGCTCAGTCCCTATCTCTTCACCGACGAGCAGGGGCGTCTCATCCACCCGGACACCTTCACCAAGCGGCTGCGGAAGATCTATGATGCCATCGGCCTTCCGAGGGAGTACCATCTTCACACCTTGCGCCACTACTTCGTGACCTCGCTGCTGCACTGCGGCGTGGACAAGCAGACGGTGGCAGACCTTGTCGGCCATGCGGACACCGGCTTCTTAGAGCGCACCTACTGCCACCCGCAGCAGGCGCAGAAGGAGCAGGCAGCAGACTCCATGCGCACCATGCTCCGCCCGGACGGCGAGCAGATTTTCAATCTCGCCGCCTGTTCTCCGAAGCAGCGCAGCGCATGATTGTTGCTTTCGTAGAAATTCATTTCTCCAAGAAAATTGTGATAGCTTTACCGCCGCGTTTGCGGTATGTTGTGCTTGCAAAATAAGTCTCAACTGTACCGAGGTCAAATGAAAGCGAGGTCATTTTTATGGCAAGCATCCGCAAGCGCGGCAGCAGCTATCTCATCGTGGTGTCCATGGGCTACGACTACAACGGCAACCGCATCAGGCCCCAGCAGAAAACCGTACACCCGCCGGAGGAACTGACAGCCAAACAAGTCGAAAAGTGGCTCAATGAGCAGTCAGTTCTCTTCGAGCGGGAGTGCCGCCACACGCCGCAGCCCGTCCAGCAGCTCACGCTGGCAAAATACATTGACCTGTGGCTGACGGACATCGCGCCCGGCAAGCTGGCGAAGTCCACCATCCGCCGCGACCGGCAGGACATCGAACGCATCCTCCCGGCGCTGGGTCACTACAAGCTCACCGAACTGCGGCCGGAGCACTTCCGGAATTTCTACGCAGAACTGCGAAAAGTCATCCGTCCCGACACAAAAAAGCCACTCTCCGAGTACACCATTGAGGGCGTGCACGCTACGCTGTGCAGCATCCTCTCTGATGCCGTGGAGGGTGGCTTTCTTTCGCATAACCCGGCTTGGCGCACCTACCGCTACGCCGGTCGCAAGTGTGAAAAGAAGATTGCGGACGAGGAAACGGCGCAGAAGATCATCGCCGCGCTGGAGGGCGAGAGCATCAAGTACGAAACCTACTTCAAGCTCATCATCGCCACGGGAATGCGGCGGGGTGAGTGTTGCGGACTGAAGTGGTGCGACATTGATTGGGAGCAGCGTTCCATCCACATCTGCCGCAACGCGGTCAATGTGACGGACGAGGAGATCTTCGTAAAAGAACCCAAGACCCTCGCAGGTGACCGCTATGTGTACTTCTCAGCCGAGATGGAAAGTCTCCTGCGGGAGTACCGGCAGGAATGCGCATACATCACCGAAACCTATGACCAGAGAAAACTGACCACCGATGACTTCCTGTTCCGCCGTCAGGGAGCGCAGCTCCCCATGACGCCCACCACCTTCACCTACCGCTTCAAGCTGATCCTCAAGAAGAACGGCTTGCCGCAGGAGCTGAACGTCCATTCCCTCCGGCACACCGCCGCCAGTCTGATGATCGCGGGCGGCACGGATGTCGCAACGGTGGCGGGCATCCTCGGCCACAGCCAGCCCTCCACCACGCTGGACATCTACACCCATGCGTTTGACAAGAACAAAAAGGCCGCCAGCGCGGGACTGCAAGGGATGCTGGAGATATGACATAGCGTAATAGCTTAGTTGGATCGCAAAATGCGCAATAGTGGTCAAACCATGTTTCAATTCTCCTAACTTTCTGCATACAAAAACCGTCTCGAACGTATCGTTTGAGACGGTTTTTGGTACGCCCGACTGGATTCGAACCAGCGGCCTTTAGAGTCGGAGTCTAACGCTCTATCCAACTGAGCTACGGGCGCGTATTTGATTGTGGGTTTCTGCGATAGTAGTCAAATAGTAGTCAACAACTAACTATTTTTTCTCTGCCGTTCCCGCAAACGCAGGTGTGGCAATGCTTTGCGCCATATCTCAACTGGAGACGCCTGAAATGTCGGAGTCTGACACTCTATCCAGCTGAGCTACGGGCACATATTCTCTTTTTGAGCCGTTGTATTATAACAAATTATGCCCCAAAAGTAAATAGCTGTTTTCAATTTAGTTTTTCTATGCTATAATGAACCGAAGACACCGCCGACGAGCGGCATTTCATATCAAATCAAGGAGCTGACATCCATGCAGAAGATACGCCTTGGAAGGACCGGACTCATGGTCACGAAGACAGCTATGGGCTGTCTCCCCGTTCAGCGCTGCAATGACGAGGCCGCCATTGAGCTTCTCCGTGCAGCCTATGACGGCGGGATAAACTATTTCGACACCGCAAACGCTTACAGCGACAGCGAAAAGAAGATCGGTCTCGCGCTCTCCGACGTGCGCGACAAGATAATCATATCCACCAAGAGCGCCGCGCGCGACAAGGAGACCGTACTCAAGCACATCGAGAACAGTCTCCGCATGATGAAGACCGACTACATCGACCTCTTCCAGTTCCATCAGGTCACTGAAGTCCCCGACCCGAACGACCCGAACGGCGCATACGCCGCCGCGCTGGAAGCGAAGGAGCGCGGCTGGATACGGCACATCGGCGTCACCTCCCACAGGGTCAACATCGCCGAGCAGTGCATAGCCTCCGGCTGGTTTGAGACGCTCCAGTTCCCCTTCAGCTACATATCCGACGAGCGCGACCTCGCGCTGGCCGACAAATGCCGTGAGGCCGACATGGGCTTCATCGCGATGAAGGGGCTTGCGGGCGGAATGCTCACGAACGTCCGCGCATGTCACGCCTTTATGAAGCAGTACGACAATGTCGTCCCGATTTGGGGCATGCAGCGCATGGAGGAGCTTCGCCAGTGGCTCGACGCCGCCGAGGAGGATCCGTCCATGGACGAGGAGCTTTCCGAGTTCATCCGCAAGGAGCGTCAGGAGCTGGCCGGTTCCTTCTGCCGCAGCTGCGGCTACTGCATGCCATGTCCCGCCGGTATCGAAATTTTCAACTGCGCCCGCATGAACATGCTGCTGCGCCGCTCACCGTGGAAGCAGTACTTCACGCCGGAATGGCAGGAGAAGATGGCGCGCATCGAAAACTGCATCGGCTGCCGTCACTGCAGCAGCCGCTGTCCCTACCAGCTCGACACGCCGAATCTTCTCAAATACATGCTAAAGGATTACAGGGAATTCTATGAGACACACAAAGACGAGCTATAAGCTGATCTCTCTGGCGCTGTGCCTTACCATGCTGCTGCCCCTTGCGGGCTGCGGCGAGAGCAAGCAGGAGCAGGCCGAGATCTTCGCCATGGACACCTACATGACGCTGACCGCCTACGGCAAGAATGCCACTGCCGGACTCAACGCCGCGAAGAGCGTCATCACCTCGATGGACTCGATGCTCGATCCGGAGCTTGAGACGAGCACGACCTACGCGATAAACCACGCGGAGGGCGCAAGCGTCGTCGTGCCCGGTCAGGTCGCGCGAATGCTGAACACCGCGCAGACCGTATACAAGCAGAGCGGCGGCGCGCTCGACCTGACGATTTACCCGCTCATCAAGCGCTGGGGCTTCGTCGACGGGAAGTACTATGTCCCGACCGACGAGGAGATATCGTCCGACCTTGCCAAGCGCTGCTTTGACAAGCTCACGCTCACGAGCTTCCCCAGCTCCGGAACGTACATGGTTCAGATGCCCTCCGGCGGCGAGCTGAGCTTTGCGTCCGTCGCAAAGGGCTGCGCCTCCGACAACGCCATCGAGGCGATGCGTCAGGCCGGAGTCGAAAGCGGGATAATCTCGCTCGGCGGCAATGTGCAGACGCTCGGCCTCAAGCCTGACGGCAGCAAGTGGACAGTTGCGATACAGGATCCGAACAACACCTCCAGCTATGTCGGCGTCATCAACGTCGGCGAGACGGCGGTCATCACCAGCGGCAGCTATCAGCGGAACTTCACCGACACGCACGGCAAGTTCTATCACCACATCCTCAAGCCCTCGACCGGCTACCCCGTGACGAATTCGCTCGTCTCCGTGACGATAATCTGCACGGACGGCGTAATGGCGGACTGCCTTTCCACGGCGATGTTCGTGCTGGGCGAGACCGCGGCGCTGAACTACTGGCGCACCTACGGCGGCTTTGAGATGGTGCTCATCACGAGCGACAACCGCATAATCTGCACCAGCGGCCTGCTTGAAGAATTCACCCTCTCCAACTCCAACTACACACTTTCTTATTCTGAATAATATGGCCGATCTTAACACCGATGTGAGATACATCAAGGGAATAGGCGAGAAAAAGGCGCAGGCGCTCAACAAGCTCGGCGTCTTTTCTCTCTATGACCTCATTTCATATTTCCCGAGAAAATACGAGGACAGAAGCGTTTACAAGCCCATCGCGCTCACTGCGGACGGCGAGACCGTGTGCGTCTGCGCGCTTGTCGCGGACACGCCGCGCCTGACGCGGATACGCCGCGGGCTTGACATCGTGAAGCTTCGCGCCGTGGACGAGAGCGGCGTGCTCGACGTCACGTTTTTCAACCAGAGCTACGCGAAGGACAATCTTCACCGCGGCGAGAGCTATATATTTTACGGCAAGATCGAAGCGCGCGGCGCGCGGCGCGCCATGACGAACCCGATCTATGAGCGCGAGGACGGCGCGCGCAGCGTCACAGGGCGCATCATCCCTGTTTACCGCGTGAATGCCGGACTCAACCAGCGCACGATGCTTCAGGGCGTGCGGCAGGGGCTTGACGAGTGCGGCGATCTCATCGAGGACGTCCTGCCGGATGTACTCCGCTGCCGCTGCAAGCTTGTTCAGGCGCGCTACGCCTATGAGAACATCCACTTTCCCTCGGATTTCGGAGCCCTGGAGCTGGCGCGGCAGAGATTTATATTTGAAGAATTCTTTGTTCTGGCCTGCGCGCTCAACAAAATGCGCGGAGAGCGCGTCGAGCAGGGCGGCATAGTTATGGACGGCGCGGACGCGGAGGCGTTTTTCGCCTCGCTCCCCTTCCCTCCCACCGGCGCGCAGCGGCGCGCTGTGACACAGGCAATCAACGACATGCGCTCCGGTCGCGTCATGAACCGGCTCTTACAGGGTGACGTCGGCAGCGGCAAGACGCTCGTCGCCGCAGCGCTAATATGGTACGTGTGGAAATGCGGCTTCACCAGCGCCTTCATGGCGCCGACGGAGATACTCGCGGAGCAGCATTTTCTGACGCTCAATTCGCTTTTCTCCCCCTTTGGACTGCGCGTTGCGCGGCTGACCGGTGCAATGACCGCGAAAGAGAAACGCGAGGTAAAGGCGGCGCTTGCCGCAGGGAGCGTCGACCTCATCGTCGGCACCCACGCGCTCTTCAGCACCGACGTTGAATACTCCCGTCTCGGCCTCGTCGTCACGGACGAGCAGCACCGCTTCGGCGTGGCACAGCGCTCGGCGCTCATCGGCAAGGGGCAGAAGCCGCATGTGCTCGTCATGTCCGCGACGCCGATACCGCGTACGCTCGCGCTCATCATCTACGGCGATCTGGACGTCTCCGTTCTCGACGAGCTGCCGCCCGGCCGCCAGAAGGTGGACACCTTCGCCGTCGGCGAATCGTACCGCGCGCGGCTCAACAATTTCATCCGCAGGCTTGTCGGCGAGGGGCGGCAGGTGTTCGTCGTGTGCCCGATGGTCGAGGAAAACGACGAGCTGCCCGTCAAGCTCAAGTCCGCCGAGGAACACGCGAAGGAGCTGGCCGCCGCGTTTCCTGATCTGCGCGTCGGCTGTGTGCACGGCAGGATGAAGGCGAAGGACAAGGACAGGATCATGGCCGATTTCGCCGCGGGCGAGCTGGACATTCTCGTGTCCACGACGGTCATCGAGGTCGGCGTGGACGTACCGAACGCGGCGCTGATGATAGTGGAAAATGCCGAGCGCTTCGGCCTGAGCCAGCTGCACCAGCTCCGCGGCCGCGTCGGACGCGGACAGCACAAGAGCTACTGCGTGCTGGTCTCCGACGCCGACGGCGAGGAGGTCAAAAGCCGTCTCGGCATTATGGTGAAAACCAACGACGGCTTCAAGATATCCGAAGAGGATCTGCGGCTGCGCGGCCCTGGTGATTTCTTCGGCTCCCGTCAGCACGGTCTGCCGGAGATGCACGTGGCCGACCTCGGCGCGGACGTGAACGTTCTCAAGTCTGCGCAGGACGAAGCGCAGCGTCTTCTGAAGGACGATCCCGCGCTGACGAAGCCCGAGCACAGAGCGCTGCGCGAGCGCATCGACCGCCTGTTCTCCGCGAATTCCGACAGCTTCAATTAAAATCTTTCCTCCGCCGCGGTTTTATTACCGCGGCGGAGGATTTTTGTCTCTATTTTGTAAAATCTTAATAATTCTTTTGTTGATTTATTCATAAAAACAAAGTATAGTATCATCACCGAACAGATTATACTCTTTTTATATAAATTGGAGGCAAACCAATGAAGAAGCTTTTTTATCTTATAGTAGCGCTCATGCTGGTGCCCGCGCTTGTCGCCTGCGGCGCGACCGCAGCCGGCCAGCCATCCGAACAGCCGTCCGAGCCGCCTGTCGAAGTCACTCAGTCGCCCGCCGTCGTGACGGATGAACCCGTTGTTGTCAACACGCCGACGCCTGACACCGGAATAGTCGCGCTCGACGCCATACTCGACGAGATCAACAATGACGCGCAGCCCGGCTCCGCCGGTTCCAGCCTGAAGGCGGCGGTCATCGCGGCTGATATGCTCAACTGGGCATCCGGCAACGAGATGAGTGACGACGAAGTCCGTCAGGCAACGATCGATTGGCTCAGCCCGAAGGGCAACGACGAACTGGTCGAGTTCTCGATGAAGCTCGACGGCGTGTATACCGCCTACCAGGCCCTCATCAGTGAGGATTCCGAGGGGCTTATGTCCGACGCGGGGCTTGACTACGAGGTCGGCCAGTGGGGCTATGAGCCGTACAACTCGATAGAGACCATAGTCGAGGTCGTCGGCCTGCCTGAGTATTAAATTGTACGTTAATTAAAGCACCCCCGATGCACAGCATCGGGGGTGTTCAGTCTGTCAAAAAACATGTGCAGCAGGGCACAGATAAGAGAGCCGCGGGGGAGCTTGAGGGGGCAAGGCCCGCCTCAAATACAATAAACCGCCGTCCAAAAGTCTTGATGCATCAATGACTTTTGGAGCAAAGCAGCATTTTGATATTATCAAAATGCTCGGCGGATGAAGCTTGTCAAAAAGGCCTCACAGGACTTTTTTGACAAGCTGAGCACCCCCGATGCACAGCATCGGGGGTGTTGCTTATCTCATCTTGGCTTTTGTTTTCAGTATGAACTGCGAGACGGACTCAAGCCCGTGATAGTTCAGAAACATTATTACGCGGCGTTTCGTCGACTCACTGCGGAAGCTCTCGCTTTGCGTAAGCTTCGGCAGTTTTTTCTGCGCATATTCTCGCATCGTTTTTATAAGCTCGGTTCTGTCCGCGCTCTTCTCGCCCGCAGCCACGCGGTTTATCCCCGTAAGCAGGATGTGCGACAGGACAAGATACTCTATCTTGTCCTCCTTCCCGAACTGCTGTGCGGTCTTCTCCAGATCGTCGATAACGGTTATGATGTCGAGATTTTTCTTTGATGCGACGCTGTTCATTATGGAGCCTGCGCGGCAGTGGCAGCGGTAGAACGGCTCATGTATAACAGCTATGCGGTCTGTTTTAAACAGAAGCTTCGTCACAAACGAGAGATCCTCATACCAAAGCCCGACCGGAAACTGCGCATCGCCGATCAGACTGCGGCGGAAGAGCTTATTGCAGGCTGAGCATGTTACCATCAGCGGATCGGTAAAGTTCGTCACGTCATGGTAAATTACCGTTCCATCATCATAATAGTCCTCCATGTCGCAATAGGCGATGTCTGCGTTTTCACGCTCGATGGCCTCAAGCATTTTTTCGTACATGGTCTCGTCGACCCAGTCGTCGGAGTCCACAAAGCCGATAAATTCGCCCTTCGCAACATTCATTCCAAGGTTGCGCGCACTGGACAGGCCGCCGTTTTCCTTAATCATCGGGACTATCAGCCCCGGATAGCGGGCGGCATAGTCGTCAATAATGCGCTGGGAATTGTCCGGGGAACCGTCATTGACGACGATTATCTCATAATCCTCCACCGTCTGTCCCACCAGTGAGTCGAGACATTGGGCGAGATATTTTTCAACATTATATACCGGAACTATTATACTGAGCTTCATTTTCCTTCCTCCAGCGACGCTTTCCGTTTTTTCCGGAAATCAGTTACGTTTATATAATACAGCATCGCCGCCGTCAGCGCAAGATATATCGACACGTTGGGTCGCCGGAGTACCGCGCCGGAAAACTGTGCGAGTCCAAGCTCAACGGCAAACATAACCGTCAGACCCATATTCCGAACGTTGACGGTTCCGCGTAAGTCGAGCATCGCATGACGGAGAATCATAATAAGAATAAACAGCAGGAAGCCCACGTAGGCGGCAAAACCGACATAGCCGTAATAGTACAATATTGCGTGCCAGTCGTTTTCGAGGTCATAGGTGCCCACCTCTGTGCTCATCTCCGATACCTGAAAACCGAACATCTTTGTGAGCGTATCACTTTCATCCCACACAAGTCTCGCACAGGTGCACTTTATGATGCGGGTATCCATGAGCGTTTTGACATCGTTCGTCGCGCCGTAGGCCTCGATCACGTTATCGATGCCGAAGCGGTCGATCACGTCCTCAGGGATGAACTGCTTGTATATCCACTCAAGATACGCGTGCGCCACCTTGTCGCGGATGCGCTCCGGTACGCTCATATCGTCGATATTCATATACGGAAAGCTCGTCCGGATGTTCTCCATATGGCCGGTATAGGCGGCTTCGATGCGCCTGTCCTCCTCAGCGCGGGGCGTGATATCATAGGAAAAGATGCTCGCCGCGCAGAGCAGCGCCAGCGCCGCCGCAACAATCGCGTCGCGCTTTAGCTCTCCCCTGTCGCCCGCGATGAAGCGTATGACGAGCATTATTATGCCGCACACGCAGATTATGATAAAGGTCAGATAACATGCCTTGGTGCCGTTTGCTAGCAGCACCGCGAACGCGGCCAGCAGCACGCCCAGCGTTATGCCGAGCTTCTTGCCCTCCAGCACATAGAAGGCGGAGAACATGGCCAGCACGGCGAAAATGATGCTCATAGCGCAGCGGTTGCTGTCTATGACCCAGCCGGACAGGCCGGTATTTTCAGCATAAGTCGAGTTTGCCGTGCCGGTGAGCACCGAAATGAGCAGTATCGCGAGCTCGATAGCCGCAGCCGCGAGCATTCCGCGCTCGGCCTGCCGCAGTTTGCTGTCATTATCCATGCAAAAGATAAAGCAGATAGCCATCACCGGCATCTGCGCGACGCGCACCATATACGCCACGTCTGTTGCAAGCATATAGTTACCGACCCGCAGGCCGTTTATCACATGCATCGCGCATATGACGCCGACGGCGGCAAGCGCGAGGAACAGCCGCAGCCGCTGCTTGCCCTTGAGCTTTATCAGCAGCACTATCGGGAGAACCAGCATTATTATGAGCCGTATTACTCCTGCCACGGTGCCGCGCTCGTTCTGCGTCCAAAACGCGAGAGTGTCGAGCAGGGGCTGAAGCGCTATAAGAAGCGTCAGCCAGTTGTCATAGAAAAACTTCTTTGCCGAAGATACGTTCGTCTGCATGTTTTATTCTTTATCCTCCAGAAGGTCAAACCACTGCCGGGATATGTTTTCCTTGGAAAAGTCCCGCGCGCGGCGCACCGCAGCGTGGCTGAGTTCCGCCATGAGTTTGGGGTCGTTTATAAGGCCGAGCAGACGCGCGGCATACCCGTCCGCATCTCCGTCGGGCACGAGATAGCCGTTCACGCTGTCTGTTATTATCAGCGCGGGGCCGACGCGCACATCATATGCCACCGGCGCAAGGCCGCAGCTCATCCCCTCAACAAGGGTCAGCATAAATCCTTCGCTTTTCGAGGTGCTTGCGTATATCGACGCCGAGAGCATCTCGCGCTCCACGCCCTCCGGGGAGAGCTTTCCCGTCAGCGTAACGCAGTCGGAAAGTCCCTGCTCGCGTATCAGCGCTTCCAGCGCAGGGCGCTCATCGCCCTCGCCGATTATCCGCAGGTTCCAATCCGGCGCCTTTTCATGTACGGCGGCAAATATTCTGATAAGCCTGTCCATACCCTTTACTTCGACAAGCCGCCCGACGGCGACCACGGTCTTTTCACGGTGCTCAGGCAGCTTTTCAGGGTAATGCCCAAGGAAATTGGGTATTGCGACGACCTTGGTGTGCCTATTATCACGCATGACCTCGCGTACCTCATCGGCAAGGCCGGGCGTGAGCAGGATGAAGGCGTCAAGCCCGCCGTAGTCGCGGCGGAAGCTGTCGAGCAGCTTTTTGTCAAAACAGTGATCCTGATGGAGCTGGCCAAGCTTATATACGCCCGGACGGCCATATTTTGACAGCAGGACATTATGCTCCGGTCTTGTGGTTATTATCACGCCATCGTCTATCGCGGATATTGCGTCTATGACGGCCTTCTTTTTATCGTGCAGAATGCGCGCCGCCTTCACGCTCTCGCGCGCGAGGCCGAAAACGTCCTTCCTGCGGGCACAGTCGCGCCACTCGTCACGGTTCGGTATCTCGTCGAGAAGATAGCGGACGCGGACGCGTTCGTCTATCGGGAAGGCTGGGGCGTCTGGCATGTCATACACGGAGATTATCTCCACGTCGTATTTTTCTGCAAACAGGTTTGCCATCTGGCAGACGGCTTTTTCTATACCGCCATAGGCAAGGTGCAGCGTAATTATACGCACAGTTTTCATATATTATCTCCCTGATTTTATTCTTTCTGCTCATTCCTGCCGCGGAATATGGTCGCGTTCAGCAACTCATACGCCAGCCTGTCCTTAGTAAGTATCATATATGCGGCATACAGCGCAACACATGCAATGATTATCGCCGCGATGTTCACCCAGTAGTTCAGCCCCGCCATGCGGATGAGCAGCGACAGCGGGATAAACAGCGCCGAAGCCAGCAGGTAGCCGCATATGCGCTTGGAAAACAGCCTGCAATTGACGCCGATCTTCTTCACGGCGTAGAAGTAGCAGGTCACGACGAACAGTATGACCGCGAGCGTCGTGGTGGCAAGCGAGGTAATGACGGTGAAGCAGCCCACCGCAACGAGGATGAAATTCATCACAAGGTTCATCACGCCGAATACCGCGAGCAGCACAACCTGCTGCTTCTCGCGCGAATTGACGTACATCACAAGATTATTCAGCACCGACTGGAACGACAGCGCGATGCGCGATATCGCCGCGACTATGAGCACCGGCCACACGTAGGTATACACGTCCTGCGTGTACAGCTGCATCACTTCCTGCGCCAGCACAATGAAGCCGAAGTTTATAGGAATGACGAGCGCGAGGTATTTCTCCGTCGTGTCGTTCAGAACCCGCTCGTATTCGTCCCGCTTCCCTTCGCCGAGCAGCGCCGAGACACGCGGGATGGCGACGTTTATGAGCGCCAGCGGCACTGCGGACACCATGCCGACGATGTTCGTCGGGATAAAATACTCCGTGACCGCGATATCGCTCACCAACGGCGAAAGCATTATCTTATCCAGCTGGAAGTAGAAAACGTCCACATTCACTATAACGAGCGACACCACCAGCGGGAACAGGTGCTTCCTTATCGTCAGTCCGCCGAAGTCAAAGTGCACGTCGCGTCTGATTTTGATATAGCTGAGGATATTATTGACAAAGTTGGTCATGGAAATAACCACGGCGTACGGCACAACGTCGCTCGGCTTGCGCACGAACACGAAGATGGATATCAGATAGCCAAGCCGCACAAGTATGGTCTTGACCATTATGAACCGGTAGTTTTCCTTGGCCTCATTTGCGAATTCGACATAGAAAATGTTCGCAAAGAGCTGGATGAGCATGACGAGATAGACATATACCTCTATCTGGGAGTTTGACCGCCAGAAGGTATATGCCACATACACCAGCATCGCCGCGCCGTTGGAGACGATACCGATGAGGAAAAGGCTCGTGAAGAGCTTGTTCGTTGCAACAGGGTCGTTCCTGACGCGGCTTATCTCGCGCACGCCGTAGTTATATATGCCGAAGGAGGCCAGCGCGAGGAAGACGCTGTATTCGGTATAGACGCGGTTATATATGCCGTAAAGCTCCTCGTTCAGCAGGCCGGTCACGTAGGGGCCGACAAGCAGAGGGACTACAAGGTTAAAGATATTCAGCAGAGCTTTGTATATGCCGTTACGGGCAAGTGATTTTTCCTGCATGGCTTGCCTTTCTCAGATGGATGTTATATAATCATTCACAGTCGTTTTGATATTTTACTATTTTCTCAACTAAAAGTAAAGCTAATAATTCTTAAATATACATTCAGTTTTATGGAGGCAGCATGAACAAAATACTTGTACCAACCGGATATATGGGCTCAGGCTCTTCCGCAGTGACGGATATTCTCGCCGAGATAGATGGATGCAGCGCCCGTGACGGCGAATTTGAATTTGTATTCCTGCACTGTCCGAACGGAGTTTTCGACCTTGAGGATAAGCTCCTGCTCGGCAACAACGCCATTCGCAGCGACGAGGCACTGCATACCTTCCTCGGCACCATGAAGCAGCTCTGCACGAAGAAATACTGGTGGGTCGGGCATTACAACGAGCACGTCGGCCCCGGATTTTATGATTCATGCCGCCGCTTTGCCGATGAGCTGACTTTTTCCCGCCCTGACTATTACTGGTACTGGCAGGAAAACACAAATACGCGCATGTTCTTCCAGCTCTGCGTGCGCAAGCTCGTCTCGCTGCTGACGATGAAAAAGGTGCTGCTTCGCAAGCCGCGCACGTATTACGACACCATGCTTTCGATCCCCACCGAGGAGGAATTCTATTCCGCCGCCTCACGCTTTATTTCCGGGGTAATGGACGAGATCGGCCTGCAGGAGCACAACATCGTGCTCGATCAGCTCCTTCTGCCGCACAATCTTTTCCGCGTGGATAATTACTTCGGGGACGAGCTGCGCGTATTCGAGGTCAGCCGCGACCCGCGCGATGTGTTCATCCAGAACAAATACGTCTGGCGGTCGCGCAATAACGCCGTCGTGTTCCCGACGGATGCGGAGGAATTTGCGCAGTTTTACCGCCGCCTGCGCGGCAGCGAGCGCCCGTCCGGCAGCGCCAAGGTGCTGAAGCTGCAATTCGAGGATCTGATATATAATTACGACGCTTCGATGGAGCAGATATACGCCTTCCTCGGCGTGACCAAGGCTCAGCACAGCGCCCCAAGAACGCATTTTGACCCCGCGAAGTCCATCCAGAACACTCAGCTTTTCCGCGCGAACGAGCAGTACGCCCGAGAGGCGGAGACGATCGCGAAGATCCTTCCGGAGTATATATACGATTTTCCCTACGAAAAGGTTCCAGATCCCGATAAATCATTTTAAGAAACATTAAAAACAGCCTCTCCCAAGTAGGGAGAGGCTGTTTTATACGTTTTGCGGCACAAACAGCGATTACAGGCGCTCTTTGACCTTTGCCTTCTTGCCCACGCGGTCACGCAGGTAGTACAGCTTCGCTCTGCGAACCTTGCCCTTGCGGACGGTGGTGACAGAGTCGATGGAGGGAGAGTGAACCGGGAAGACCTTCTCGCAGCCTACACCGTAGGAGATGCGGCGGACGGTGATGGTCTCGTTGATACCGCCATGCTTCTTGGCAATGATGGTGCCTTCGAAAGCCTGAGTACGCTCACGGTTGCCTTCCTTGACGCGAACCATGATGCGCACGGTATCGCCGACGTTCATTTCGGGCAGTTCTTTCTTCATGTACTGCTCGCTGAGAATTTTGACCAGATTCATAATCTAATCCTTCCTTACATATAGACGTTCTTACCGGAGGGCTTAAAGCCTCGGCAGCGGACCGCCTTTCTATGCCCGCAGACGCTCTCGTCTGCGCAAGCTGTGATATTATAGCACAGCGTATCGGCAAAATCAAGTACTTTTATCCCCGATTTTCCCTGCGCTTACCTATATATATTCATGTCCGCGTCGTAGGTCTCGACCCTTGTGAACTTCGCAAAGTCCGGCGCGTTATCGGGCGCGAGCTGGCGCAGCGATTCGGCCAGCAGCTCGGGATTCAGCGTCGGCTCCTGCGCGGATATCGTCGCCTCCACGATGACGCCGGCGTCATCGACCGTGAAGCCTATGGTCTTTATCGCGGGGCGGATGTCGCTCTCGCCCATGCCGCGCTTGGTCTTCTTCGTTATCACTATCGCGTCGCGGGCAAAGAACTCTTCGAGCGCCGCGGCCATGGCCGTCTTGTCCCGCTCGTCGTATTCAAATATGCCCTTCACATCCAGCCACTTCAGCTCCGACACCTTACGCTGCGGCTCATACGCCTCGATAATGCGGATGCCCTCCGGCATCACGGCGTTCATGCGCTCCGGCAGCGTCTCAAGCTCGGTATCCGAGGTCAGGCGGAAATCCATTATCTCGCACAGGCTGCCCGTCCCCACCGAGAGCGGCAGGGCTATGGATATCTGCGGGTGCGGGTTGAAGCCCTCGGAATACTTCAGCTCCAGCCCCGCGCGGGCGAACACGCGCTGCATCGTGCGCATCATGTCGAGATGCGAGATGTATATCGCGCGGCCGGTCTTTTCAAATCTCAATCTCATTTTATCCATCGCAGCGTCCCCCGTTCATAAGCTTCAGTGCGCCGCAGCCGGAGCACTGGTGGCGGCAGTCCGGCGACAGTTCGGACGCATAGCAGCGCTCGCGCTCGCGCACGAGATGCGCCTTGCGCACGCCGACGTCGATGATGTCCCATGGCAGGACTTCGTCTACGCTGCGCTCGCGGTTCGCGTAGAACTCCGTGTCCACACCGCACTTTTCAAAAGCGTCTATCCATCGCTGGAAGGAGAAATAATCCGACCACGAGTCGAGCCTGCCGCCCTGCCGCCAGACCTCCTCTATCGCGTCGGCGACGCGGCGGTCGGCGCGGCTGAGCACGGCCTCGATGAGGCTCGTCTCCGCGTCGTGCCAGTTGTAGCTTACATTGCGCGCGGTGATGCTGGAGCGCAGCAGGTTCACGCGGCGCAGATACTCCTCTATGCTTATCTGCGCCTCCCACTGGAATGGGCTGTGCGGCTTGGGGATGAAGCACGACGTCGATATGGTTATCTTGACACCGCGGTTTTTGTACTTTGCGTTCATGCGCCAGCAGTGCAGCACCTCGTCCGCCATCTGCGCGATGCCGATTATGTCTTCGTCCGTCTCCGTCGGCAGGCCGAGCATATAATACAGCTTCACACTGTTCCAGCCGCCGGCAAAGGCTATCGCGCAGGTGTGCAGCAGATCCTCCTGCGTGACGTTTTTGTTTATCGCGTCGCGCAGGCGCTGGCTGCCACCCTCGACGGCGAAGGTAAGGCCGCTTTTGCGCACCTTCTGCAGCTTCTCCATAAGCTCGATGGAGAAATTATCCGCGCGGAGCGACGGCAGAGACAGGCCGATGCTGCGGCTCTCGCAGTATTCAAGCATCCCGTCGCACAGCTCCGGCAGCTGCCGGTAGTCGCTGGTGCTCAGCGACAGGAGCGTCACGTCCTGATATCCGGTGTTTTTCAGCGACTCGATGCCCTGTTTTATAATTGTCTCCGGCTTTTTCGCGCGTATCGGGCGGTAGACATGCCCTGCCTGACAGAAGCGGCAGCCACGCACGCAGCCGCGGAACAGCTCCACGCTCACCCTGTCGTGTACGACCTCGGTGGACGGCACGATCGGCGCGGTCGGGTACGGTGACGCGTCAAAGTCCACGACAATGCGCTTTGTCACGCGCTCCGGCGCGCCGTCCTTCGCGGTGTATGACTTGACCGTGCCGTCCTCGTTATACTCGACGTCGTAGAGCGAGGGGACATATATGCCGCCGATCTGCGCCGCGCGGACGAGAAAATCATGCTTGCTCCAGCCGCAGAGCTTCGCCTCATGCAGCAGCGCGAGCAGCTCGTTGTTTACCTCCTCGCCCTCGCCGACGATGAAGAGGTCGATAAACGGCGTCATCGGCTCCGCGTTCGTTGCCGCGGTACCGCCGGCCATGACTATCGGCAGCAGGTTTGGCCTGTCCGCGCTTCTGAGCGGGATGCCGCCCATGTCCAGCATGTCGAGCACCGTCGTGAACGCCATCTCGTAGCCTATCGAGAAAGCGATCGCGTCGAACTCGCCCAGCGCATCGCCGCTTTCCAGCGCGTAGAGCGGGATGTTCGCCTTCTTCATCTCCTCGTACATGTCGCCCCACGGCGCGTAAACGCGCTCACACCAGACATAGTCGAGGCTGTTCATGGTGTGATACAGGATGCTCATGCCGAGGTTCGACATGCCTATCTCATAGGTGTCCGGAAAGCAGAACGCGAGCCGGATGTCGACCTTCGTCTTGTCCTTGATTATCTGATTATATTCGCCGCCGGTGTAGCGCGCGGGCTTCTGCACGCGCGGCAGTATGCGTTCAAGTCTTTTGTCCATTTCAAGCTCCGTCGAAATTGAAATTTGCAATATAGTATTTTTGTATTCTATAATACTTTTCCGTGTTTTGCAAGGCTTACGCAACTGCGGGTTGCTTGCCTGCCGATAATTTCTGTGCTAAACTGAGTTCATGGAGGTGTTCGGTATGGATACAAAGGATGTTATATATGACCTGAGAACGAAAAACGGGCTGTCACAGGATGAGCTGGCGGAAAAGGTGTTCGTCACGCGGCAGGCAGTGTCCCGCTGGGAAACCGGTGAGACGACGCCGAACGTGGAGACGCTGAAGCTGCTTTCAAACGTCTTTGACGTCTCAATCAACACGCTGCTGGGCACGCCCCGAAAGCTGATTTGTCAGTGCTGCGGGATGCCGCTCGACGACTCCACTACCAGCAAGGAGCCGGACGGCGCGTTCAACGAGGACTACTGCAAGTGGTGCTACACCGGCGGCGAGTTCACGTATACCAGCAAGGAGCAGCTGATAGATTTCTGCGTGACGCACATGGCGAGTGAGAGCTGGCCGGTGGAGCAGGTCAGGGCGCATATGGAAGCTGTCGTCCCTGAGCTGAAGCATTGGAAGAAATGACATGAAACCGGACATAGCGTTTTGCTATGTCCGGTTATTTTTCGGGCGGGTAAAAAGCCCTTGGCTCCCTCTGACGAGGGAGTCAAGGGGATATCATCTACAATATATAATTATCTGATTCACAGCAGTTCTTTTCTCCGCCCAAGCGCAGGATTCTCCGGCTGCGACAGCAACAGCCATATCGACGCGACCAGCACCGCCGCTCCCCTGCCCGTCCACATCAGCCACAGCCCCGCCGCCAGCAGCAGCGTGCCGGTAAGCAGTCCGGTCAGCTCCGCGAGACGCATACCGCGTCGTCCGCCGAAAGCCGCGGCGGCAAGCTCCGCGAATATCTGCCCGCCATCGAGCGGGAGCGCCGGCAGCAGGTTGAACGCCGTCAGTATCACGCTCACTCCCGCCGAGCAGAGCAGCCAATCGCTGCCGTAAATCTTTCCGGCGTAGGACGCGATGAGCGCGTACAGCCCACCGGCAGCAGGCCCCGCGGCGGCGGCGAGTATGCGCCCGAAGCCGCTCGTGCATCCGGCATAGCCCATGCACAGCCCGCGCAGCTCCGCCTTGAAGCCGCATATGCGCAGACCGAGCAGCCGCAGGCACACGATGTGCCCCAGCTCATGGATCAGCACCGGCACGGCGACGCAGGCAAGCGTCCCGAAATCCGCGGTATAATAGATCAGCGCCGCGAGGATGAGCGCTCCGGCGCTGACTTTTATTCTGTTGTTGTTCATCTCAGACATAGTATTCAGGATTTATATAGACGTCGTTCAAAAACAGCTCAAAGTGAAGATGCGGGCCAGTCGCGTTGCCGGTCTGGCCTACGCGGCCTATCGTCTGGCCGCGCTCAACCATATCCCCCTCGTGCGCCACGAACTCGCTCAGGTGCGCGTACAGGCTTGCGAAGCCGCCCTCGTGCGTCAGGATAAGGTATTTCCCGTAGCTGTCGCTCTCCCCCGCCGCATAGACATAACCGTCCGCGAAAGCGAAGACGCTGTCGCCGTTGTCCGCGGCGAAGTCCGTGCCGTAGTGAAACTTGACGGTTCCCTGTATGGGGTGCACGCGGTAGCCGAAGCCGGAGGAATCGTACCCGTCCACGGGGCTTGTATATTCAAAGGGTATCTCCGGCATGTCTGTCCGCACGTTTGCGGGGATGGCGTAGCCGTCAAACTCCGTTTGACTCGACAAAAATGCGCTGACCGCCTCCGGCTGCTCGCTCGGTTCAGAGGTTGGTTCCGGTGACGGCGTCGGGGCGGGTTCCGGCGTTGGCGACGGTGTCGGAGTCGGCTCCGGCAATGGGCTTGGCGTCTGCTCAGCGAAGGTCGGTGCAGTCTCATCCGAATCGGGCAGCGTCCGCGGCAGCAGCATCGGCTCCGGCGACGGGGATGGGGACGGCGGCGTTTTATCCTCGCGCGCCCTGCCGAAGACCTCCACAAGCTTTTCCCCGAACCGGCTCTCCGTGATATGGCTGCCGAGCGTCTGCGCAAGCTCGACGTAATCGTCGTCACGGTCTATAAAGTACAGCACCCGCTCGCGCAGTCCAGCGCTGTGCTGCGGCAAGGCAAGCTTCAGCACCGTCAGCAGCACGAATATCCCCGCCGCCGCGCAGATCTTCCATCTCTTCATGCATATCCCTCCCCCTCGGTTACAAACATATTTCGCTGGGGACAGGCGTATGACTCAAATTTTTTCTTGACAATTTACTCCCTTGTAATTATAATAAGATGGCTGTCTGAAAAGAGCATACTTCGGGGTGTAGCGCAGCTGGTAGCGCGCTTGGTTCGGGACCAAGAGGCCGGGAGTTCAAGTCTCCCCACTCCGACCAAAAGTCCACCGTAGATTGATTTACGGTGGGCTTTTTATATCATTTCTTATTTGTTGCTCTAGACTTAACTTTAGGAAAGCAATTTGGGCATTTTGGTCTTTTGCTATTCACATCATAATAGCACACTTCCCATGATTGCATACATTGTCTGCACCTTATTGTTACTGGTTTACTTTTACATTCAAAATTGATCACATCAATGTTTCCCTGCGATAAATATTCCTGCAACCTTTTTCTGCATAATTCGTTTTTTTCACGTTGTTTTTGTGCTTTCAGCACTGATGCCATTTTCTCGTATATATTTGGATACTGTTCAGGTGGATATCCGAGCAGCGCCATGATTGTCAGTTCATCTATTGCATCAATCACCGCATTATGTGTTTCGTAATACCATTTATCACCTGTCAGCATCCGCATAATGGACTCTACTCCGAAGCCGCTTTTCAGCTTGCCGGTTGCCCAACATTCCGCATCTTTCGGAATATTTGGATTATACTGTCTATATGCCGCCATGCGCATGATATCGTGCCAGACGAAATCCCTCATTTCCGGAAGATGATTATAGTCAAATGACGCATTATATGCGAAAATATTCTCTACGTGGTAGCTTTGCAGCAGTCCTCGCACTTCTGATATTGCCTCAGACCTCTCGCACTTGACGAATTTAGTATAATAATACAACGCATCTTCATATATAGCAGGCAGCTCACATTCCGGTGTGATAATATAATACGCTTCGGCAACAATATGATAGTTTTTTTGAGCAATTACGACGCCAATTGATATAACTTTATCCTGCCAGCTCGTTTCAGTATCAATAACTGCGAAACACTCGTTAACTGTCGAGTCTTGATTATTGGCAAATGGCTTCATCTATATATCTCCTCATATATCAGGATGGTAGTATCTATCCAGCTTTCTCTTAGTTGCCGCTCTCGCTACTGCGTCTAAAAATGCAGCCTTGTTCGGTATGCGAATTTCATAAAGCGTATGATTAGCGCCTATTAGGAAAACACACTGTCAAAGGGGTTCGTAGCGGGGGTTAGCCCGCTACTGCGGTATCTTCCGTAGTGTTGATTTCAATGTACTCGGCAATCTTGCGGAGCTCGTCAGCAAATTTGAATTTCACGCTGATATTGCCGTTTTCATAGACCTTGATATAGTCCACAAGTTCAACCAAGATTTCACGGTTGAGGGCTTCAATGTTCTGATACTTCATAAAGGCTACCAGTGCAGGATGCTCGTTGTCCACACCGTTTGCCAGTTCTGCGCGTTCAGCGTTCAGCCGGGTAAGCACCGCGGAAATATCAGAAGTCTGCCGTTCATAGTCAGCCTTCATATCCCGGTATTCCTGCTGGGTGATTTCACCGTCTTTCCAGTCCTGATAAAGAGATTGCTTGTAGCGTGTTATCTTTGTCAGTTCCCGCTCTTTTGCAGCTATCAGATCGTCCAGTCGGTAAGACTGGCTTTTTTTGATTGGAGCGGAATTGATCTGCGTGACGATTTCCGAGTAGGAAACAGCCAAATGTACCTGATGCTGTACAGCAAACAAAACAGCAGCCTCCAGCCGTTCGTGCTTGATTGAGTGCATGGTGCAGGCTGTCCGGGAACGGTTCTTGTAGGTTGAGCAAGAATAATATACATTGTTGTTCTTGCCAACGCATCGGGTAATGGCCCGCCCGCAATCGGCACATTTCAGAAAGCCGCTGAATAAATGTACCTCACGGCCTTTCGGGGAAGTACGGGTATCACGCTGTAAGAGAGCCTGTACCTTGTCGAAAGTTTCATAGTCGATAATGGCCTCATGCGTTCCAGCCACTTCCACCCATTCCTCGCGTGGAACAGCTTCAATCTGGTGTACCTTGTAGCTTTTCACCCGGCTTCGGCCTTGGGCTAAATCCCCGGTGTAGGTCGGATTGGTAAGAATGGAGTGGATCATGCGGACTCCCCACATAGGATTGTCATACCCTCTTGTCGAAACAGGCAAGCCCTTTTGTACCTTGTAAGCCGAGGGGCTCGGTACGCCGTGTTCGTTCAGGTACAGCGCGATAGCACGTTTTGATGACCCTTGAATAAGCATTGTGAAAATGAGTTTGACATTTTCAGCAGCATCGGGATCAACAATCAGCCTGTGCTTGTCCTTTGGGTGCTTTACATAGCCGTAAGGAGCAAATGCCCCGATATACTGGCCGTTGCGCCGTTTGTAATCAAATACCTGCCGGATCTTTTTGGAAGTCTGATAGCAGTAATTATCGTTCATCACGTTTGTAATGGGAACGATGATATTTGAAACGCTGTCGGGGTTTTTGTAGCTGTCCACATTCTCAGCAAGGCTGATAAAGCGAACACCCATTTGAACAAACAGGTTATCGATCAAACTTCCGGCATCGCTATAATTTCGTGCGAAGCGGGACAGGTCTTTTACTATAACGCAGTTGATTTTACCACTCATGACATCCGCCAAGAGCCGTTGAAAATCTTCACGGTTGGCGTCCGTTCCAGTATGACCATCATCCACATATTCCGTGATGCTTTCAAACTCGTCAATGTTGCGTCGGTAAAAATCGTTCAGTAGGTCACGCTGGTTCTTTACGCTGTTGCTATCGTCTTTTCCTTTTTTTAAATCTTCCTTTGAAAGCCGGATATAGATGCCCAGCCGCCAGCGGCGGATTGTGTAAGAGGGAGAGAAACTCTGCTGATACCCTCTGTTTTTTGCTCGTGCCATTGTTCCTCCTTCCCTATCACATTACACTTATATTATAACTCTGTCCGGGGAGGACAACAAGGATGCCTCCACTTCGGGACACTTTGTCTCGAAGAAGCAAAACGAGCTGTAGCCGAAGTTACAGCCCGCTTCTTTGCCGCAGCAGGAAATCTGTCAGCTTATCTTGGAGAGATGGCCCGCTTTCAGCAAATTCAATTTTCACGCCAACGCCACCGATGCAAAAGCAGTATGGATTTTTGACAGTCTGCAAAAATCGAGAGATGCGCTCCTTTCGGGAAAGCGCATTGTCAAAGGTCATACCGCTCACATCAGGCAGGGACTCGGCAGCCACCGCGCCAATGTCAACGCTTCTCATTTGTTCAAGTTCCTGTGTAGTTAATTTCACGGTAAACCTCCTTCGCAGATTGATAGACCGCCTCCCGCTGTTTGGTGGGGAAACGCAACAGGCCAGCACCACCGGGATGCTGGCCTGTTGCCTTACTCCACCTTGGGACACTTTGTCTCGAGGTTTATTATAGGTTTTGAATATTAGAGAGCGCCGCACACATTTACTTGGCCTGTCCAAAGACAATCGTTATTTTCTGTGCGGCGCTCTCAACGCAAGTAAAGCGACAAGCCCGGAGGAACAGGCAGCCAACCTGTTCAGCGCCGGATCATGGCCTTGGGATGGCCGGGCCCATTTACAGTGTTGGTGTTGTTCGCTCAATCTCTTTTGGGAGATGTCACCGCGCACCCACCGTCTGGCTCCCCGTACTTACTCAGGGTTGCCGTTATTCCCTTGCGTTAGGAAGAAAACCTCCTCTCATAAACCGAGACATTTTTTCATCAATTCCAAGTGGGTTAAGAAGAAAAAATCAAAAAGTTTTTTTCATGCGCTCAAGGCCACGCTTGATCGACTGGCGAATAGACTCCTCATGTACGCCCTCGGCCTCGGCAATTTCCTTAATCGACTTGCCAAGAATGATATGTGCGTCAATTCTGCGGCCTTGGATCTCCGGCAGAGAATTGAGAGTGTTCCACAGACGAAGAAAGGTTTCCATTCGTTCAAGGAGCTCCTGCGGGGTCGGCTCATGCAGGCAAGCGGAATATTCAATCCCGTCATGGCAGTCCAGAGAATACTGCGCCTTGTGCCGGGAGAGCCGCCGCTGGTAGGCCATTTCATAGCGGGCATCGGCCTTGAATACCTCGGCCACCTCGTCAGAAACTTCGATAAGCTGATCCTGCGTGTACCAATAATAAAAATCTTTCAAATTGATAGTAGTCATCGTAAAATCCTCCATTTCAGTTTGTTCGGGGTTGGTCGGAAACG